>Ga0209780_1003454_pt1 | contig 11796 bp, 7 predicted proteins | sample WorMetexBAHAMAS2_FD_187384 | JGI IMG/M metagenome (GOLD analysis project Ga0209780, IMG submission 187384) | Marine gutless worms symbiont microbial communities from Max Planck institute for Marine Microbiology, Germany - Inanidrilus exumae... | ecosystem: Host-associated > Annelida > Digestive... | reverse complement strand
ACCTGACAAGCTGCTCACGCCTACTTAACCCTTCCTCCACCCTACATAGCTCGCACATACACCGCACACACTTACCAATTCCCCTCCTCTCCCTGGGCTGGCGCATTGGACCGACATAAAGGTCTCAGCGCTGGGGTCCAGAGTAGGCTGGACCCCTGCCTGCAATAACGAACGAACGAACGCTCAGTGGCCGAGGTTCAACTCAGCCCGGGCGCGTCCACCTACCAAAGAATTATTTCTTATAATTCCTATGCACATGATGAACAAGGAGTTAAGGCAGGTAAGAGGGTTCGACGGTGTCCTCTATAAACTGTGACCATTGCTGATGCCTTGATTAGCAGCGTCAAGATATCAGCCGTGCTGACGTGAGAGCCGAAGCAGATAGATGTCATTAAATCTCCTGGCTGACTCTGCAGAGGTGTCAATCAGGTGGTCAGGCGCTGAACGGCAGACCAGTGAGGTTGGTGCTGGCAATGAATAAGTGCCTGTCCGGGCCAGGTGCTGAATGGTGGACCGGTCAGGGCTGTCGCTGAAGAAGTGCCAGTCTGGGCTTAGTCAGGCACTAGGCCATGCCTAGAGGGGGCGCTACCTGACAAGCTGCTTAAGCCTACTTTCCTTACTTCACCCTACATAGTGCGCACACTGCACACACCTATCAACTCCCCTCTTAATCCTGGGCTGGCGCATTGGACCGATTCAAAAGGTCTCAGCGCTGGGGTCCAGAGTAGGCTGGACCCCTGCCCGCAAAGAACGAACAAATCAGCAATTTAAAATGGGAGGTGTGGTGGTTTCTTTGTTAACTGACTGAAGTGTGAACTGTTTACATTGTGTGGCTGTAATAATTTTTCACCGTGCAATAACAAACAATATGCCTGGTCTCTTCAGTAGTAGTACACTAACAGTCTGTTGCACTGATAAACTTTACGCAACTTCAAAACTCACAAAACCAATTTGCTGTAATATTTGTACGTTTAAAATAATACTACTCTAAGTGTTTGGAGCTTTACAGTCTGCTGCATATTACTGAGTACTGAGTACTATGTCTCAAGTCATTCGGCCAGTGCTGTAAATGTTTTAATTAGTCGTCTAGCGAGGTTGTTTCCTGTTGAAGGATTTCCATCCGTTGGGAAGTCAACTCTGTTGACCAATCTGGCTGGTGTATATTCGGAAGTGGCTGCCTATGAATTCACAACACTTACCACTGTGCCGGGATGTATCAAATATAAAGGTGCAAAGATTCAGGTCTGTCAGACAGATTACTTACTTGATTTCTGTATCTAACACCTAAGTGCTGTCCGGACTGCCAGCTTTGAGGTCAGTGAACTCAGCAGAATCTTGAAACTGTCTGTCCAGTGAAGCAGTGATGACTTCACTGCCGCCAGCAGAAACAGCGGAAAAATCTTTGATGAGTGCTAAAAATAGACATTGTTTGTTTACGTTTGTTTTGTGAACTTGCGAAGATGACGGAACGTTTGGTTTCCGACGGTGAGAAAAATGAAAATAATGCACTTTAAAGTTATTACATAGCATTCATGCTGATTTAAAAAAGTGTTGATTAGTTAACTTCTTGTTTGCAGACATGCTTGTTTTCGTTTACATCAATCACAGACGGAATGTCTACTTTTAGAACTCTGCTGCTTCTGCTGTTTTCTGTCCAGTGAGTATCGCTCACTTTGCTGCCACCAGCAAAAAACTGCTGGCAGTCTGGACACGCCTTTAGTTGTATCATAGAAAAGTGAACAATGAACATACAGGCTATTAGACGTGGCATCAAACAAGACTGTCTGAGTCGGTGCCAAGGTACATGTATTAGAGAGCATTGTGAAAAGTTGAAACGCTGTTGACACTCTGAAGAGTCTGTTCAGCTCTGGACCAAGTGAAGAAGAAGATGGAAAAATAGCTGTTAAAATCAGCATCATCGTCATCAGTTCATTGACAGATTTAGCCTGATGCAAGCATGTCCTTCACCGTAAACAAAACCATAACGATGTTATGGATGAAATTTGTTGCTGTGTTCATGCTGGCTGTCTGATGCCAGTAAACTAAGATCAATACACATTCACACAGATGCAGAAATTGCACAGTTGTGGTGATCTGTTGTGTGTTGTCAGTTGTTGGATTTGCCCGGCATCATCGAGGGTGCAAAAGACGGCAAAGGTCGAGGCAAGCAAGTGATTGCTGGTAAGCCACTTGCATGAATTGCATTCTAGTTTGTTAGACCATAGACCTCGCAATATATCAGAGTCTAGAGTGCTGAGATGGCAGTACTGGTCCAACTAGGTCTTCATTGGGTAGTATATGCTTGTTCCAGTTTGACTTAATACAGTGATGTGCTTATTCACTGAATGTCTTATTCATTAGATCGCCCGTTCTGTGAATGCGATCTTATGTTTTGTGCATGTTTCTACTTTTTCATCTGTCAACAAACTTTCTTCGACGTCCGTCAACTGACATTAGTGAAACTTTTCCACATGACATGGCTTCAGTCCCAAAAGAAGCACTGCTTTGCCCATTTCCTGAAAGTGCCGCCTAACAAAAATGGGGCAAAAAACCTAAATTTCACCCAATTTTGCATCTAACCACCACATACTTAGCGCCATCACTCGTGATGTGGAAGGAAAATAGAACATCAAAAACAATAGTGTTTATCAGTGATTATTATAGGCTTGAAGAGCGCTTATTTTAAATACTCTACGGGGCAAAAACTGTCTTCTCGAGTTCTGCAATAACTCCGCCGAAAGTGAACCGATTTAGATGAGATCTGGAACAAGTGAGCCAAATGTTGGGGCTGGCCCTGGCAGATTTTGGGCGTGATCCGCGCAGTAGCGGCAGTTTGAGAGGGGTCGTTTTTCCAAAAGAAACGCAAAAAGTGCTAACAAAATTTCAAGATCTAGCGACTTCAGGCCGTGATAACTCCACAATGATTACAAATGCCGAAAACTCACGGCCAAATGGTCCCCCTATGGCATGTCTAGTTTCCATTTTTACCATTAGAATCAATTCAAAGTCTTTTCCTTGGGCTATAGGCTGTGTACCAGAAAGGTACCAACCGAGATTTTCGGCAATCGTTGACGGTCACCGTGGACGTCTTGCTGAGTCATGATGCAGAAGTAAACAAACCGATGTGGGCGTGGCAGCTGTGCGACATTGCATCAGTAAATAAGTAAACAGTTGTGTCACCTGTGGAGTGCACCGGTGGGAAATGCACCCTTTGAGCCTAACCCATCTAGTTAGCCTATACTTTTACCAAATTTGTTGTGGGTCAGTTAAACAGTGACGGAGATCAACATGTTAGATTAAACGGGGGTGGGAAAATTTTGCGATTTCTGACGTAGTAGCAGCAACAATGGCAAGCTATCAGCTAGCAGCCTCGCCTGACCACTGTATGCTAGCTCAGCTGCACAACGTCGGGTGATCGTCACTCGTCAGGTTGCGTTTGCCAATATTCTAGTTGCCAGTCTAATCTGTTGTTATCACATCGGCTGCTTATGTTCACTCAAACCCGAACTAGCATACAAACAAAAGCTATAGTTGACGAGCGCAGGTGACGGCGTCCCTCGGCGTCAGCTACCCGGCAGATACTGTCAGCGAGGTAGGACGGAGCTGTGCCGTTGAGACAGCGGAACGTCAGAACACAGAGGCGGAACCGTATCCGCTCTGGGACGCGCAACCTGTGGAGATCGCGCAGTAGCGGCGTGATGCGTTCTGAATGCCTCGCTGAGAAGACAAGTCGTGCGGCGGCGTTGAGGACAGACTGAAATCTGTCCAGAAGGTGGACACAATATAGCTTAGAATAAACTTGGTAGAATTATCAAATGCTATGTGCTGGTAGAGTGAGCATGTCGCTGCAATGTGGAGTCTGTAAGTAAGTAAAGGGTATGTGACTGTTGTGTGTCTACAGTTGCACGTACATGCAGCCTGATATTCATGGTTCTTGACGTGCTCAAGCCGCTACAACACAAACAACTCCTGCAGCATGAGCTGGAAGGCTTTGGGCTGCGACTCAACAAGACACCACCAAACATCACGTTTCGACGCAAGGACAAGGGAGGCATCAACCTCACGTCCACGGTCTGTTGTCAGGGTGTCTTCCCGTTTTACCGAATACCGTTTTGCCGAATCCCATTTCGCCGAATGCCATGTAAGCTTTTCTTTCCATCATATTCATTTTTTAATACCTTTCATTAATGCGATACAACCTATTTATGGGTGTCAACGAAATATTACCATTACTGTGTCGGTTAGGGTTAGTGTTACGGTTAGGGTCAGTTTAGTTTAACGTCATCGGCATTTCCTCTTTAGGAAAATAAGTAAATTACACGGGTTTTCAGTGAATTGGAATTCGGTGAAATGGGGCATAACAGTTGTCAGTGTTTATTAGTTTTTAATGTGTAAGGATAAGCGAGCTGGCCGTTTGTTGGACTGATTCTTGTGGGCCAAAGGAAGCATGTGTTATTGCCACAGGCTGCATCTAGCATGTAGCGGGTATGTAACGGTGCAGTGTGTGTCTGTCTGTCCCATTACGGCAAAAAAATTCCATGCACGGGAAAACCGATGGTCCGTCTGTCATGTTTGGTTGATATCTCCTTGTGGTGGCAGGGAGGTGATGCAGGGAAATCCATGTGAGGTGGGGCATTACAGTCATGAAGCTAATTATAGCTCCATGATAGCAGCCGTGAGAAGCAAATATGGCTTGTATTGTCTTTGTCTACACAGACAGCAGCAATTACTGAAGACCAACACAGACTGTAATCATTGAGTGTTAAGGTCGGACAGATTTATTTGCTACCTTGAGGGGTGACTAGACTGTGATGTGGCCTCTGGTCAAAATCTTTTGACCGCTTGTTATTACTGACCACCCTACACGTAGACTAGTAACGGTCGGCTGGCGTCTGTCGTCGTCGTCTGTAACACTCGCATATGCAACGTAACTTACCAGGGGGCAGCATGCGGCGGGCCAGTCGTGTTACGTCCGTTGCTGTGATGCTGTGTTGTGTGATGTTGTTGACAGGTGACACAGTCTGAGTTGGACATTGATACGGTGAAAGTGATTCTTGGTGAGTTTAGAATCAGCAACGCCGATGTGACGCTGCGACACGATGCCACCGCCGAAGAACTCATTGACGTCATCGAAGGAAACCGCATTTATATCCCGTGCATCTACGTCCTCAATAAGATTGATCAGATTTCTATCGAGGTGAGCTACTGTTCGTATGTTATACCGCTCGCGTTACTTTTCTCAAACAGATGTATGCAAACAACTGAGGGCGAGATTGAATTCACTTGTAAAGTGTTAATGTCAAGCAGGTGGTTGTTACTGGCCCCGCCTCTACACTACGTATAAGGGCGGGGCCAGTATTGTTTTGCTCTCTGACGTCGTCTGTCGTCATCTGTCATTGTCTGTAACACTCCACGGCGGGTCTGCAGGTGGCTTCACTCATGCAGATGATGTCATTCCGCCTCCAGTCTAATTATAGCTCCACTGTAACACTGCACGGCGGGCCAGTAGTGTTACGTTCCATTAGGGCGACACCTTGTTGTGCATTGTTCTGTTGTGTGTGTGTGTTACAGGAGCTGGACATTATATACAAGATACCTCACTGTGTCCCGATATCTGCCCACCACGAGTGGAATTTTGACGATTTGTTGGAGAAAATGTGGCAGTATTTATGCCTCGTGCGGTTGTGAGTAGAGACACATTGGGTCACTTTATCTTTCACAAAAACCAGTCTAAAAGTCTAAAACCTTAGTCTAAAACCAAAGCTTAATCTGAACGGCTAAAACCTGGTTTTAGACCGAGTTCAGATTAAGCGAAAGATAAAGTGATTTGGTTTTAGACCAAAGTCTTAAACTCTAAGGGATTAGTGATAATTGCCTATCTAAATGCATTAGGACGGTCTAGCGAAAGATAACAGGGACCCACTCTATGCGCTGTGTAACTGCGATGTCGCAGTGGGTCACTTTATTTCAGTGTTGAATTTAGTGTCGAGTGCCTGGTTTGTGGCATTGGACAATTATAATAAAGCACTCTCCGTATCTTCTCTCTGTCAAGGAGCTGGTTGATGGGTGATGAAAGGATGAGGTGCAGTTGGTGATTTTTTCCTGGTTGAGGTGAGGTCAGTGTTTGCCTGAACACTGTCAGTTGGGTGACTGGATAGGCTTGGGTTTTTAAAAAAACCGACCTGTAAAAAAACCTGCTGCAATTGTCACCCGGGGTTTTTTGAGAACAAGTGGATGGGGGAATAACACCGATGGGCACCTGAACACTCGGGGGGAAAAACACACCGAGGGGCAAAACATCGAGGGACACCGATGGGCAGAATTACTATTGTAATTTGTACCGTGGCTAACAGACAAGTCTGCCCTGCCGTCTTCTCGCTTCGGTTCCTCGCCTGTCACCATTGGTTGTGGACAACTATCATGAGGGTATCAGTGACTGACTGATATCTGAATCAGAGATGTATGTCAATGGAATGTCTGTCTGAATGCCACTGAGTATGTTGATGATGCTGTTTACTAGCAGCATGGCATCATCTAACAGTTCATATGGCTATACTGTAGGTCATCAGCTTGGTCATCAGTAGGTCGTCAGTTCTCAATAAACCTCTGGTTCTGCCCATCTGACGAATTTATGTGTCCCAGTCGCTACCAATGCAAGTCATTGTTATCTTCGCTCAGCAACACATGGAAACCTGCTGGTGCCTAGGACGAGAACGGTGACCTATGGACTACGAAGTTTCGCTGTTTCTGGTCCTACTATCTGGAACACTTTGCCATCGACCCTACGTGCATCGACCACCACACTCGGACAGTTTCAGAGTGGACTAAAGACAATACTCTTTCGTTTAGCCTACGGGGCATGACTAGGCGCTTTTGTGACTGTTTAGGCCGTTAGATTAGCGCCCTATAAATTCTCTTACTTACTTTAGTGATCAGTCTGTGACAGAGTACATGACATTGTCCACATTATAACTGAATCCACATAATAACAAAGCATGATATAACAATATGAAGTATCATATCGTATTGTAGACATTACTCAGTTTATCATTACTTTCCTATATGTTGGCAATTATGATTTTGATAAAATTTGATGATACTATGTATGGACCTGTGTAGTCTATTACTCAAGTTACGGTGTGAACAGGTGACATTTTGGCTTGCTATTTAGATACACAAAGCCAAAAGGTCAGCTTCCTGACTACAATGCACCAGTTGTACTGAAACTTGACCATAGATCTGTTGAAGATTTCTGCAACAAGCTGCACCGGAGCATCATAAAAGAGTTTAAACAGTAAGCAATGCTGGTTCAGCGTTGTTGCACTCAGTTTCACTTCGCTGAATGTTGATCGTACGTACTTTGAACAGAGCTGTGGCATTTAAAGACTGATTTATTAATGAATCATTTGTAATCGTTAATGGTTAACATTGTTTTAACATGTGCTTAGTAACACTTGCCATTTACTGACATCTTCAGAACTAACCATAAACCACAATATCGAGGGTTCCATGCACAAAGGTTCTGTCTCAATCTACTGCCTATTTTCGTTTATTTACGCCATCTGACAGAGATCTTGACAAGCCTGTGACTTCAGTTTTTTCTAATTTTGCAACATAGGGAAAGTTATAAGCCTTCTAAAAATGGAGCTATCTGCACGTCGGCCTATGTTTTGTATGCACAAAGGTTCTGTGTTTTACTGGGCTTTGTTTTAGTGCGGACAGGTGTCGCACTGCTCAAGCTCATTAGGTTCCTTCAGTAAATACACTGCGCCGTGGTTGACATGCACGAAGGTTCTGTGCCAGAATTGCCATAGTTTCTATAAATTAACAACTTTAAAAATACACAGTTGGAATGAAATTTTGAAGACGATTCTAATGGTGTAAAAAATAACTATACAATTGTCAGATCTTGTTGGTAAAATCAAGAAGTGAAACTTGCAAAACACAAAAAACTCGTTTACTGGAAAATTTGGATTTTTGGAGATAGAACCTTTACGCGCGGAACCCTCTATATCTATATATTAAAATAGGACTGTCGTGATGTGTGAGCACGGGCGTGGCTTGGATGGACGGACAGTCGCGTGCGGCAGGCACAGGCGGCAAGCGGTACAAGCAAGGCTGGGCAGACGAAGGGGTAGGCAGATGGGCAAGCCGATGGCCCAAATTGAGCCAAAATCACACTAAGCGCGATTTAGTTGGCTCGTATACTTAAACGGCGTGAAATGTCTAATTTAGATTTCACAATGCAATCTGTTTGTTCTTATCACAATCTTTCGTTTATTGTCACTGCATCAGTGATCTACTGACAGACTGGCTTCAGAGGCAAGAGACAATCAGCTTTAATGCCATACTCACTTTATGCCATGGTTTCTTTAAAAAACCGTAATTGTTACAAGCAGTATTTATGACAAATGTGTGATAGTGTTATTTGTGTACATTGAGATGCGGGTGGGACGTTGTGTGTAGTGCTTTGGTATGGGGCTCATCAGTGAAGCACCAGCCTCAGAAAGTTGGCAAGGACCACATTCTCAGTGACGAAGACGTCATTCAGATTGTCAAGAAGTACGTTCACCGTGCTTTATTAAATATCCTTGGGTTAAATATCCTTTATTTTTCACGTATTGCCTCTTGGCAAAAGGATCAATTTAGGTACAGTAATAATAGCAGCCAGTTTTTAGGTGGACTTGATTATCTAGTTGCCTGTTTGATTCTCTTCCTGCAGTTGTTTGAGAAGGGAACTGTTGGATGAAAAATGACGTGTCCTTTCTGCCATGCAACTATCAGTATCAAGCACTGATTGGAAAGGAAAAGGAAAGTAAGAGTATTTATATAGTGCGTTCTATATACTGTGTATATCTCAAAGCGCTCGGGCATGGATCACACAGTTTTACCTGCAAATACACCATGCCTGGCTTTCCTTCGTAAGCGTTCACCAGATGGCGCCACCTCTAACTGACGTAAGAGACATCCAATTGCAGCTTACTACTCATCTATCGACCCCGAAGGGATGAAAGGCTGAGTTGGCCTGGATTGTTGACCTATAGCGGACGGCTTACCCACATAAGTAGTCACCCGTCAGCTACATGTCGAGCGCAGGACAGGGAAAGTACGCCGGCCAAAGACCGACGTTCTACCGCTGTGCCACGCAACCATCCGGGTGATGGGGCGTGTGATGGTTAAAACCATGCAGCTCATGATTGGCTGAGGAGAGCACTGAGGTATTGTACAGAATCATTGCTCTGGGACGTCTATACGTATAAAAACACAAGCGTAATGCAGGCATGGCCTGGGCGTGGCTGTGTCCTTCGCTGCACGGCTCCAGTGCCCGGCTTGGCATGATTGGCAGCAGCATTAGTGTGCCACGTCACTATCCAGGCACGCTGTCTCAGGCCGGTAGCCTGAGATCGCAGCATAATGTGGGAGTTAGCTGACGCCGATCCAGGCTGTATATGTGATTTGAGACTGAAAACTACAGAGATGGATGAGAGCGTGTCAGTGCAGATGGCCTGGTACCGGTAGATGATGAATTATAGAAGAATGATCATAGGTGGGTTATCTTAAGAAAGTTTGTAACAGATATCTAGAAATGTATTAGCTTTCGTAATAGTTGTATCACGTAGATGTTCTGCATTTATAATCAGTAATCAACACGGCTGTACTACATTAGCAATGAACTACCTCATTGTGTGCCTTGCACTCATTCTTTGCAGCAGTCGGACTTGTTTAACCCATGTGCACCGGAACGTTTCAAAAAGTGATACGGCTTGGGTTGAAAAACGAGCGCAGCAGGCGCGAGGATCGAGACGCCGAGAGGGTGGGGTCTGGGGGTGTCCCCCTACCCAGCCGACTAGGGGGTCTGGGGGAGCGTCGTGAGCTCACCCAGCGGGGTCCAGGCAGTGAACATGATTTCATTACGTCTGCTTACTGCTCCCAATATTAAATTGATAGGAACATTATTATTACTAGGCCTGAAAAGTGGTACGGCAAAATGCATCGTGTGCCGTACCAGCCAAAAAAGTGGTACAGCATTTACGGTGTCTGCCGTATAGGCGCCGGTGCCCCTGGTTTAACCTCTCAGTGCAGTGACACACGGGCGACTTTATTGCGCGACAGTGTTGTGCAACTTTGTCGCGCGATAAAGTTGCAACCACAACTGCGCCAAAAAGTTGGCGAGTCATACGAGCGATGTTATCGTGCGACACAAGTTGCATGATTTTATCGCACTATTCTTCTGTCGCTCGTGTTTTACGAACATGAATTTCTATTTATTGTCTGCTGTTCTCATGATGTGTTGTGTTTAACAGGACATAGTGCGCTCTCAGTCAGTGGACACGTTGAACGTTTACATCTTCAAAACAATCTGCTATCTGTCTGGTGCCGTCCTGGAGATTTAGAGAAACAACACACAGTTCAATGTTCCATCTGATTCAGTCTGCACTAGAGTAACACTAAACTTTGGTTTAACTTGCATTGATGAAGACTTCTTTCCTTTACTGAGAGTTTACCATGCCTGCTGATGTCACATTGACTGTTGACATTGAACTGCTCATCATCATCATCATCATCATCATTTTTGTTTATTATTCTCAGCTGACATGCACATCTTGACTTACATGAGCCAACAATACAATGATAAGTACACCCAACATAATTGCATAAAGCATAAAATACAGTAGGGAGAGTTATGCATGCAGTAAACGAATTCTTTTGTACAGATTTCAGCATGCAGTGAAAAGGTTGAGTGGTCAACTGAAGATTGTTAAATCTCTACCTGCAGTACCGCTAAGAGGCATTCAGCTTGTCGCATGGTTCTGACACATTTCAGCCGTTATGAGTGACTGCGTCTAAAAATAGCAGTCTGTCTGCATACAACTGCTGCACACATATGCAACGTGTTAATAGCTGAATTGTAGCAGGAACAGTGTGAACGTGGTTTGACAGTTTATCAAATGGCAGTCGGTTGTTGTTACGTTAACAAGAGCTGAGATATTACAGCAAAGTGATGACTTGAATATGATGCAAACAAAAAGGTGACAGTGTGCATCTCTAATACTCTTACTGAGGCTGCATGCCTTAAGTTCATGTTTACAACAGTTCTTCATGCAAATCATGTATACATGTGCCAGCAATGTGAAAAAGGTGCCTTTATGCCGATACAAAAGCACCATTTTTGAGCATTGCTGTTTTGATGTTCCACAGTAAATGAATCAGAGCCCTCTGTCTTTACTTCAGGAGCCAGAGAGGTTGAGGTTAGGACAGTGGTGGGAGTCATTACTGCGAGTGTCTATGGTCGCTTAGACACTGTTGGTTGTGTTGGTTGTGTTGGTTGTGTGTTCGGCCCATAACAAACCTGCGTCAGTTATCACTAAAGGTTGTTATTCAGAACAAGCGAAGGAAGAACTAAAGTTCACTTGGAAATGAGGCCGTTGTTACGGAGGCTGAGATAGTGGAACTGTTAACCAAAGTTTACTTGGCCATTGTAACAGAGGTTGAGGTGCTAGTTGTCTGAGAGTTGTTAATGACAGTTCTACTACTGTCGTATTGTTTTCAGCTCAGCATATCACAATTTACTCGGGGTGTGATTGGTTTGTTGATACTGTCACATATAATGAATCAGAAAAGTGACAGAACAGAAAACTTTCACAAGTTTATTACCATGTTTTTCTGTTACAAGCAACAAGTTAGCTTCCTTGTGCACAATGAATTGATGTGTACGGCTAATTGGACTGCCAAAGACTGTCGTATGTCCAGAGGCATCGGAAGTTGTTTGGGAGAGCAGAGGGGGTGGGATATGGG
>Ga0209780_1003453_pt1 | contig 11796 bp, 5 predicted proteins | sample WorMetexBAHAMAS2_FD_187384 | JGI IMG/M metagenome (GOLD analysis project Ga0209780, IMG submission 187384) | Marine gutless worms symbiont microbial communities from Max Planck institute for Marine Microbiology, Germany - Inanidrilus exumae... | ecosystem: Host-associated > Annelida > Digestive... | reverse complement strand
CGTGTGCAAACGCGGGGGATAGTCTTAAAAATTAGCATTGAAAACATGCTAGCTACTGCCATCGACTGCCGTAACGCGCGCGGTACGGACGTAACGCGCGACGAATGGTTATGATGAGCACGTTACGACAGCAGTGTGAACGCTACTTAAGAAAGCGAGAGTTGATAACGATGGTCGTGGAGTGATCGGCAAACTGTGGGAGCAGTCGGTGTGCTTCAATCCTTTCCCACGCCAGCCGCTTACCTGGAGACCACCCAGGCCACGTAGGAGTCGGCCGGCACATTTGACTTTTAATGTCCCGCCGCGCTGAATAATTCTTGTTTGGCGGCGGCGATGTCCTCGCGATTGACACGCTGCACGCTGTTTACGCGATCAGAGATAATGGACGGTTTCAGTAAGTCGCTGTATTCTGGTAAAACTGTCTGATGTTGACTCCCGCATGTATGTGATGACCAGCGTGGCAGCATTCGGACCGATATTAATATTGACAACTGTTAGGCCTAGCATTGTGATGACGGATATTTTACTTAATTAACAGTAGGCCTAGCTATGTTTAAAAAAATACTAATGAGTATTGGAGTGCAGTTAAGACTTTGTGTCATTATACATCTGACGTAATTCAGCAACAGTAAGACAAAAGGATATAGGCCTAGTGACAAGCATAAATGAACCGGCGACGGCTGTCAAAGTGGACGGGAGACGATACTGAAACAAACGTCCCCCGCCCACACCGGGCAATTACTGGTGGTGGGTACGTCCGGCCGCTTCAGTTGAATGCATCCGCCTGCCTGGGAATGTGAGTGTGACACTAATTACTCCCCACCCGGCGCCCGCACGACCGTCGTTATCATGCCGCCGGTCGCTCTGTCTTTGTTGGTGACGCCGATAGCGCGACCTATTATGTACGGTCAACGTGCCGTAGTAGAGTAGTGCGAAATATCCGAGATATCGAATCGTTTGAGAGGGAATTATAGCGATATTTGATACGATGCGATACGCATTCAATATCGCGATATTCGATACGATACGATGTATTGTGCCATCACTGGTGAGATAACATAATATATGTTAACTGCATATTGCCTCGTTTTCGTTCGACCGGATGAATAGCCGAATGGCTAGAGTTCCGGTAACCGGATATATAGCGCATAAGTTATTGTTCCGGTGAACGGACGAATAGATACCGCGCTCGAACCGTTTTTACTCAGTTGGAAGTAGGCACTCAGAGGCCATTGTGAAGATATGAAGAAGAAGAATACATACACACATGATGATGATTATGATGATTTTGTACACTGTGATACATGCCAAGTTGTCCGTGATTGAGTTACGGGTTACTACTCATACTCATACTTTATTAAAAATTACGTAAGATCAGTACAGCAGAACGTACAACATTATCAATAAAACACAATATAAGACCAAAAATTACAACGTAAAAGACACCAGTTAATAAACAAGCGTTTGAAAGTATTTAGATGACATTGTGGTAGAACATACCTGCAGTCTCTATTACTAAGATCGTAGTCAGTTATCTTGTTGGAACGCAACAGTAGATTTAGACAATGCATTGGAGACTAATTAGAGAATGGAGATTAAACTAATGATAAACCAGACTTATTTACAGGCTCATTAAGAGTGACACGATCTTTACAGACTTTTGCAAACTTTCCGTTCATTCAACCCAGCAGGCAGCCAAGAATATATTTCTTTAATTACTAATAGTTTTTTTAATGATTTTTCTTTCATATTCCAATTCCAGCATAAAGGGTACTGAAATTCTTGGCTCTATTTTTTATCTTTCTCTTTTACGACCGGCCATTTTTGCATGTGTGTAATCTGGAAGAAAACATTCTTTTCCACTTTAATTCTTGGCTCAGTTTTCTGTGTCGTCTTTTACGGGGATATCAGTTTTTTTACAAGCAATACGGGTCCAAATACGGTACTTCTGACACTTCCAAGCACATGTGTTTTATAACTATAATTTAGGATGTAATTTAAGTTGGAGCTATTTTAGACCATTGGCTAACTCAGCATTAGAACAATTATTTTACATTTAAAAAAATAAACATTTGCTGTTTTAAGAAAGTGACCCGTTGATGTCGCTTTTACGCATGTAATTTTGTTTACTTATTTTTAGCACCACCAAAGAATATTTAACCTTAATTTTTGAAGTCAACAGAAATTATCCTTTCCCATTCGACTTTATGGCAAAGCAGACAATCTAATGTCATTGTTGTTGTCATTTAAGACAACTTTTGACACTTTGAGTTTTTATCTGTCGTGACGTTTAAGTCACGATGCGGCACTAAAGCCAAATAACACCAACCGTAACACTAACATTAAACCTAAGCTAAAAGCTAATGCTTATAATTATGACGTCCTTAGTTATAGCGACCCTAAATATAACGGGCGTGTTTTTTCTTCCTTGTAAAAGCCGCTGCTTTAAAACAGCAAACATCAAAATTTTATTCGCAAATTCAACGCACACAAGCTACACATCACATCTTTTCAGTCAGCGGATTGTCATAAATGTAAAACTAGCCTCTGTGCTTAGAGTTTATGGATAAAATTTCGACATTTGTTGTTTGAAAGAGCGGCTTTACAAAGAAGAGAAACTGAAGCCAGTTTTTTATATTTTTGCAGATTTGTATGTAAAATAGTAAGCGTAGTGTATGGGGGTAGGGTATATCACTGGGCCAGTGTCGTCAGCTTGCTATATTTCCAGAAGGCCGGTCTACACTGTCAACAGTTATTGGGATATTACGAGTTAACGGCTTTCGGTTTCAAATGGCGGCCATTTGCCATCTTGGATTTTAAAAAGTTGGAAATTTTAACAGACGGTCCAGTTCAGAAGTCCAATATGCATCACTAAGCCAAATCTAGTGCCGATCGGTCGAACCGTGGCGGTCTTGCAGAGTCATGGCCGTTTTTCAATTTTTTAAGATGGCGGCGTCCGCCGTCTTGGATTTTTAAAAGTTGACTGTTGGATCTGTTCGCAGTGCAAATATGCATCAACGTGCCAAATTTTGTGTTGATTGCGTGAACTGTTGCAGAGATATGACCGTTTTCCGATTTTTCAAAATGGCGGCTGTCTGCCATCTTGGATTTTGAACAGTTGAAATTTTTACTGCCCGTCTGGTTTGGAGGGCCAATATGTGTCACGAAGTCAAATTTTGTGCCGATCGGTCGATCTTTTGCGGAGATATGGCCGATTTTCGATTTTTCACGATGGCGGCCATCAGCCATCTTGGATTCGTTTTACGTGTATTTGGACCACCCACAAAGAGCATTTGTTGGTCTTTGTCACTGTTCAAAATTTGGTTGAAATCGGTGCAGTAGTTTTGATAATATTCCAGTTTTAATTTTTTGCGAGTTTGGCTTAAAATGCCTATTCACGCCCCTTTTGGGGTGGTTTTTGGGGGATTTGACCCCTTAGATGGGATACAATATCAACCAGTCTAAGTTCCATCTACGGGTCATAGCGGTTCCAGCGGTATATTACTTATACTGGTGTCTGTAGTAGTTCCAGAGAAACTGCCTGGACAAAAAGGTGTGACGAAGAAGAAGCAGAAGAAGAAGAAGAATTACATGAATTTTGGGCGTTTTTGGTGTCATTTTAAAGTAACCCCGACATGACTATTTGCAACTTTTTTATGTCTATGTGTTCATTCTGTGGAGGACAGCACACTGATACTAATATTTGATCCATTCTGACTTTCCTTGTTTCTCAAGGGGTCGCCAAAATTCAGCCCTAATCCATATACATAAGACTAGTGCTGTTAGCATCTCTTTTAATTCTTGGCTACGATGCTACCGCATCGTCTAATTGTTAGCCAGTGCTGCTCTAGTGCATTGATTGACTTAGCCTTCGACCCTAAATGGGTCAATAAAATGATTATCAGCTAACGGGTGATGGTGGGTATCAGCAATAGCAACATACAAGTAGACACACAAGTGAAGTTGGTTGGCTTGCTCTTTTATCTACACCCACTTGGTGAACAATCTGTTATTTGAGTAAGCCAGGTTAACTTATATGAGAGCTCCATTAACAGTGGCATGGATATTGTAGTTGTATTTGTTTGTTGTGGTAGTTGCACACTGTTGTTTGTTGTTATATTATGTATATATGCAGTATAGACTTAGTATAATGCACACAGTTGTTTACATACTGTGGTGAATGTATAATACTGTTATGATTCGTCATGTGCTTTCAGAGGATGTCTTCGTGGCGAAAACACTGCATGCTTATGTGCATGCGTCGACAAAATAAAGATGATGACACAACTTCGCTCGACTATCGTCACAGCAGTCTCACTGATGTTCCGAGCGATGTTTTTACTCATGAAAGAACACTGGAAGAATTACGCCTTGACTCAAATCACATTCGTGATCTTCCACGTGTACGTGGACATGCAAAAAGCTTGCACTCACGTTGCGTCCTCACATCTCTGTTCTCTGTGTTAAAAAAATTTTTTTTTATGAAGGGCAGTTGTTAGTGCATGCTGTGCCTTGCTGTCCTGCCACCGTGTATGCTGTTTTGTTGTGGCATCTGTTGTCTGCATTTGGCAAATTAAATACATACATACATATGTAATGTTTTGGTTTAAACAGAAATTTTTAAGATATAGTAGGAATTAATGTGTTAGTTAACACATTAATGCATTAAGGAATTAATCTCGATTAAAAAAATTAATGCCACTGAAATTTTTAACGCAAACTAGTCACACCAGTAGCAAGATTAAATACAAACCTCAAAATAATCGAACTTTACTCTTGCAGTGAACAAGCATTTACTTTCCTGTTGCAGCACTACTCTAAATTTCATTTGATTTTACTATTCTACAGTGATATTTTCTGCTAATGCCATTTAATTTCTATGCTGAGATGTGCGGATGCAGAAATTTTGGCATCCGCGTCTGCATCTGTCCAACGACAGGTGCATGCGGACAGTCGGTATCGAGTCTTATCAGCAGCAATGTCAGCAATGTACTCTGTTCTGTCACGGACGAAAAACCTTCAGTGCGAAAGGAATGATTGATGTTACGAGTTACACAGAGTGGATTTATATAGAACGGTTAGTTAATTACAAAATCACAACTGTATGAAATTAATGTTCAATAAGCATGCGCAATTGACGACATTAGAAGGACGCTTCAGTGTCCAGCCGTCGACGCCTGCAACTACACGTTAAAGTTGCGTCTGCGTCCGTCTGCGTCCACACATCTCTGGTTATTTACTACCCCTACACCTGTAACAACACAAATGAAATGTGCTAGTTGCTGTCAGCAGTAAAACTTTGCTCCAACAAAATCCTCCAGTTCTTAACTGGGTTGCTGGCTAACGCAGGTTGACATGTGCAATAGTGGAAAAATGGTTGTCATTAATTTTTTTTGTATTGTCTGTAGTCTTTGTTTAAATCATGTTAATTTATGTAAGCGCCGTTAATTTATGTGTATGTGTAAAATTAAGGAGTTATTCTACTGCCAAAGTCTGCGCTACTTGTTCATGTCGGATAATGAGCTGATAGAGATTCCATCTATGATTGGATCTCTGGTTCACCTGGAGCAGCTGGATATCAGTCGCAATGGTTAGCATTCCACATCTTTATACCTTTGTTCTGAATGTGGTAGAAATCCGGCCATAATCGGCAAATCGCTGCAAATTATCATTATTTTCCTGTTGTTTACTGTACATTATCATAATATAACGAGACGAGAATGACCTACTTGTCCCACGAAGTTTGGTGAGCAGGCGCTTAGTGTTGCTACTCCTGTAACGTGGAACAGACTGCCGACAGAGATTCACTATCGTCAGCACAGCAGTCTTTGAGACAAACTTGAGACGTTTTTATTTACTACATTTTGCAATATTTCTGGACAGTAGGCTTTTAATTCTTCTTTATATTTTATCTTAATGTATTTTTTACTGGCCCGCCTAATGGGCCAGTATTGTTTTGCTGTCTGTTCAACTCTGTTGTCTGTCGTCAGCTTCGTCTGTAGTAGTCTGTAACGCTGGCGGCCACGTGGGCGGTAAGCCACCCCAGACCAGGTGTGTGGCGGTTGGGCGGCCGACACTGCAGTTACATCCCATTAAGGCGACACCTTGTTATTGTTAATGAGCTGTTGCTGTAAGCTTTTGTGTCGGATATTATTAGGTCGACTCCGAGTCGACCTAATAAAGTGGGTCTCAGATGTCCGCCCGTACATCCGTCCATACGTCTGTTCGTCCGTCCACAAAAAGTTTCTTCGATTTCAATGAAATTCGGTATGTAGGTAGAGGTCAATGAGTGATGCATGACGGTATGCAGTATGACCCGATCCAAGGTCAAGGTCACAAGCCCTTGTAAGTCGGAAATTCGGCCATTTTCAACGGCTATCTTCTCCCCCATTTATTATGGGGGCTGGCAAATGACCACAGAATCTTAAATTAGGGCACAATACCTAAAGCTTTTCAGGTCCGGATTTTTGATTTTTGTCGTAGTTTTTGTGTCACATGACTTTGAAGTTAGCAGTAAGTAGGAGTCGACCACCAGTCCTGTATGGGGCTAATTTATTATTATTATTATTATCACTTATAACTGATTTCATTTATGAACGTTTGTGACAAATCAACTTTCATGATAAATATGTGCTTCGGATGCTGCAGGCATTGTTAAGTTGCCAGATGACATTGGTGCTTGTAAGAATCTCAGCACCTTAGAGGCCAGCGTCAATCCACTGGCAAAGTATGTTAGCTTTACAAGTTTTGCAGTGCTAATTCTGAGCGTTTTTCGTTGTGTAGATGATATTATGAAACACCGAAGGCTTTTTTATGTAGAATAAAGTAAACTGGTTAAGGAGCCGGTTATGTCTAAGTTTAAATGAAACCTTGTTGTAATTGTTACCCGATGTCTGGAAAAGTGAGACCTTAAACATTTTGCAGTAACAACCACTAAAACTGTGCCGAATTAAATAAAATTTTGTAGACACAAATTGACATATATTTGCATCAGTGGTGATAAAGTTGGTGGTATTTAAAATTTGAAGTCTCATCAACATTAAGGTGCGAAGCCACATTGCATTATTTGAAGTGAACGTCACTTTGTGTGTGTAAAATTTTATTTAATTTGGTGCAGTTAGGTGTTTGTTATGGCAGAATCTTTCCGGTCTATTACTTTTCTTGAACACACTATTTTTGTTGTAGTGAATAATTGATATACATAAAAAATATTTGTTTACATAACATCGTGACATCAGTAATTCAAAAAATGGATAGTAAAGTAAAAGATGTAAAGCGTTGTAAAACATTAATGTATTCCAGTATTAAAGCATGTGGATGAGAATTAAGTTTATCGTGGTTGTGACATGATGTATGATGCAGAATTTCCGAAGGCCTGACAAGACTTGTTAGTCTTGTTGAACTTTATTTAAATGACGCATTTCTCGAGTCATTGCCAAACAGCTTTGGTCGGTGAGTTTTTCATTTGCTTAATTCTGGATAATACAATGGCAGGTTGAAGAACATGTTCTCTTGCCCAGTATTACAAAAATTAACTGACACAATGTATATGCACTCATTAGAAATGTGAAAGTAGATAGTATCAATAGTATCATATTTTCTTGACCGCACATTTGTTTGTAAAAATTTTATTTACACCATAATATGTGAGTGTGCTTTTCAGATTACAGATTATATGCCAACATGGTTGATTATTTTTTTCTAAATAATCTCCCCGGTTAATGTACCTCTGTAATTTTGAACAAGTTCCATGCTGTGTAACTCAAAAGTCACAAACTGTTGTAGTCTTTAGTTGGTTCAGTTGTACTGTGAACCGTTGGCTGGAATTGCAGCTATTCTGTGCCTGTTAATTAAGAAAATTATTTTTTTTCAGTAAATTTTTCTTCAGTGTTTTGACACAGCTGAGTGACAGGAAGGCCTGTATCAGTTATCCCAAAAGCTTGAGAAATTGTCGTGAAATTGTTAGCAAATGTTTTGTTTTAATTGAAGGAGGTCAGTCATCCATCGAAGTTTATCATAATTTTATTATACATGTAACAGTCTGATGTAGCAGATATAGTAAGTCAGTATGAGTTGATGTATGACAAAAAGTTGACTTTTAACCAGTGATATCCTGTAAGTCACATGTGTTGATCTGAACACAGGTTGAGTCAGCTGAAAGTGCTGGAGCTGCGAGAAAATCACCTTCAAACTCTGCCTAACTCGCTGATGTCATTGGCACGGCTGCATCGACTCGACCTCGGAACAAATGACTTTCAGCGGCTGGTAATTGCACAAATGTTATGCCTTGTTGACGTTCAGTTTGTAGTTCACATTGTTCTGTTAATTTGGACAGTTCTGTGTCAGTCTTTGCTATCTGTTTTGGATCATTTTGTGTAATTTGTCGTACATTACTTAAGATTACTACTGAAGCTTGCAGTTGTTTCCGTGTGACAGCACAGCATGGCATATGCTGTGGAAATGTGATTCTGTCTGTCACGTTTGTGTATTTTATCAAAATGATGCCATAGAAGTGAAACTGTGGTATACTGGTATTTCTAGAGCAGATTTTCACAGTCCAGAGGTCTTTGTCATCCATCCTGTGGTGTCAAAGGATTGAGTATGTCATAGACTGTGCTGTATAAACTATACAAGTTGTGGAGAAACATTTTCAGCAGTCAGTGATACATTACATAGAGCAACCAGTTTCGATCCATTACAGCATTAGAATGTCATGTTATATGTGATTATGTATGAGTGAGGTCAGTAAATTAGTCAAAACACGTGCGTAGAAGATACGTGAAATGTATCTTCTTGTGTTAACACAATCACACATAAATAGGTGGTTAACTAGGCCTCGCTGGTGATGCGTGACTGTGACATAGTAAAACGGCAGTAATTGGAATGCACTAACATGCGAGACATGCATCACATACACTTCAATGTGATTAGTTACGTAGTGACCAAAAGTGTGTACTGTGATTGTGGTTGTTTCAGAGGTTTTCAAGCGGTGTCGAGAGTTTGTCAAATTTGTATTTGTATGTGTTTTGTGGAATTGTTGCGTGTAGATTACTTTTTGTTTAACATTGCTTGATACATGCGACCATCATGGCCTTGTTCCATGCATAGTCTGCCTTACCTACATATTGTAAGTGACGTTGTAAATAATTCCGTGACGAGACATTTTAGTGACTGGAGTCATGAGCACTAACACACATTCACAGTTTTTGGAATAGAATAACTAATAAACTAGCTGACATTTAATATTTCAGGTAGACATTCAGCTTATTTCACTGCAGAAGTGCAGAACTTATTCAGGCTTCTGTGTGCTAACACTGCATGCCATTGGATGTACTCGGAGCTCAGATATGATGAATAATGACTGCTTTGTGTACTGTTCTTTATGTGATTTAGCCAGATGTTCTGACTGGACTCACTGGCTTGCAAGAACTGTGGCTTGATAACAACCGACTGACAGGAATTTCAAAGGTGTGCTCCTTCAGTCAATTATAATGATAGTGATTGCTCGGTTGTTGTTGAACATCTTATATGTAAATTTTTGCAATGCTTTCATTAAAAGTGTGTGCTTTGAAGCCAGTACAATTTACAGCTTTCTTTTGACCACACATGCATCGACATTTTATGGTCACTTCTGAGGTTTTTTGACTAATTGGTGAAAAGTAATATTGCAGTTTGCATTGATTATTATGTTGGTGTGTGGTTGACGTGTTTTTCAGGCGATTGGTAGCCTTCAGCAGTTGACATTTTTTGACGCTTCCAAAAACAACATTGAAACCATCGCACCAGAGATTGAGAATTGTATCAGTTTAACTGACATTCACTTGTCCACAAATCAGTTGCTGTATCTGCCTGAATCCATAGGTTCTGCTCTGTTGTTTTTGATGACGTAGATAGCGTAATAATATATCATTATTGTCAAAGTACATGACTATTTTCATGTTACTTTTGATCAATGACAACATTCCAGAATTCGTAGATTTATAAGTCACATGATCATTTGCTGAACAATCATAGGCAGCACTGGCAGTGTGATATCTGTATATAACTAGATGGAAAGTACTCGCAAAAGCGAAATTCCGGGGTTTTTGTCGCCAACACTTGGCAACACTTGCCACACCTACTATGCACACAGCAATACGAAAAATGTAAACAATCGCCGGTTTATGGAGTTTTTTGACTGTTACTTCCACATCCCTCTACTGATCGTAACAAAACACGATCTTGGTCTTCCCTTTCTCCCCAAGGAACCTTTGCATAAAATTTGGTACAAATCCGTCAACAATCTTTTTAGTTATCGTGGTCACACAAAGACAGACACACACAAACAAACGCCGGTAAAAACATACTCCCACGCTTTCACGGGGAGAATAATCGGATTGTGAATCTGGCCAGTCGCATGGCTTACGGGGGCGGATGGACGGGCGGGTAAAGCTATCCCGCCGCAGAGCGGCGTGACGGCTTGTATACTTCATAATGCACACTTAACTTAATATTTTTCCAATGATAGGTTCTAAATCAATCCTGTAATCTTAGTGATCGTTTATTGTTGCGAAGTGTCTAGTCCCATTACTAGTTTTATCCTTTCCAGAAATTACATAAAAGCTTGTCCTACTTCAGTATTAATGTCTTGTTTACCAGGTGAAGCTGGGTTATCCCATCACTTCGAGGGTTTCTAGCTCCCGTTCTTCCATAAGTGAACTTTGTGGATGAGAGGCATAGGTTTCATACAGACTAGCTGTTCTTCCTGTAACTCAACCATCAGTGTCCAGGCATTGAAGAAAACAAAGCACTGATTCCAACCAGCAGCCAGGCCTCATCCTTGCGTCATCTACCACCAGACATCTGATGGAATGGGCCATTTATCTTTTTTCTGTCAGCTCTTGGTTGTCAGCACTATTGTCATAGAAACTTACCCATCTTTTTAAAAGTATGTAATGAAGATTTTAAAAGTATGTAATGAAGAATAATAGAACGGTTTGCTGTTTTGTGAGGTAGAAATGGCACAGCTAGTGCATTTTTTGTCAGAATAGATGTACCGTGTTTTACTGTGTTACTTAAAGAACCTGTTCTGGAATGAGAGCTGCAAAACAGTTTCATTATTGTTGTTTTTGTCTACTTTTTACTTAGGCCGATTGAGCAGTGTTACAACGTTGAAGTTGAATGACAACTGTCTTGCGTCACTTCCTTTTTCAATTGGAGGGTATTGTTTGTTTTGTATATTATGCATTCTGTCTATATACAAAGCTATTAGGATCGATGTTGAAGCATGTAATATTATTAAAGTAGTAAATGTTGTATGATGGATTATCTGAAACAGCACTAACATTCTGTAGTACATTTCTTATCTACTCATTAAGTATGAAGTCAAATAATGTTGAAGCAAATAATATTGAAGCAGTTTACATTTAGTTACAAATGGCAATGTGCCACATGGTGCCACTTGCCAGTAATATGGCTGATAAATCAATACCTGTTTAGTGAATGATACAATCGTCTTCTATTACTGATTTCTCGACATTACCTAGGCTTTCACAAGTGGCATTTTTGACTTATTGCTTAGTGTTGAACTAAGTTGTGAGTGTATGTATTGGGCTTGCTTTACAGAATGGTGTCTCTAACAGAGCTGGACGTTAGCAGTAACAGTTTGGAGGAATTGCCGATTGGTATTGGTTTGCTAAGGCATCTGCGTACGCTGTATGCTGATGACAACTTCCTTGCATACTTGCCCGCTGAGGTGACAGTGTTCATGATTGTCTCAGTGTGATTTTAATTTGATTTATTATTTGGCTTTAGTTG
>Ga0209780_1003452_pt1 | contig 11797 bp, 9 predicted proteins | sample WorMetexBAHAMAS2_FD_187384 | JGI IMG/M metagenome (GOLD analysis project Ga0209780, IMG submission 187384) | Marine gutless worms symbiont microbial communities from Max Planck institute for Marine Microbiology, Germany - Inanidrilus exumae... | ecosystem: Host-associated > Annelida > Digestive... | reverse complement strand
CACAAACGCCAGTGAAAACCATATCCACGCGACTGCTTCTACCTTGCTGCTCGGCTACTAAACAGTCAACAGATTGGGCGACGAATGAAGCTCAGATTATGACTAAGCACTCTGCAGGAGTGCTAAGTATTGCAATCAGCGTGTCTGTATGTCTGTCTGTCTGCTCGCTTACCGGTATGTCAATAACCACATGTCAAAACTTAACATAATTTTCTATACACGATATGCATGACCGTGGCTCAGTTGTCCTCCAACGGCAATGCAATATACTTCCGGTTTTGTGGATGACGTCACTTTTTCACATAATGGGGCATATGAGCGAAGTTATAATCATCGAGACCGCGATGGCCTGCTTCCACTCGTGATGGCTGCGTATCGGAGGACGTTGTTTGGTCGAGTTCGCCAGGTGGCGGCACCAGTCAGCGGCCGCGCGGCTCTGCTTGTTACAGGGGCGACGTCTGCTATCCTCGACTGCCTTGTATTTGACGAGTGACGGCATCACGCTTTTTAACAGGTTTCAACACAGTTTAGGCCTGTGTTAAAAGTGCAACGTGCTTCGTCAGTCGTCAGTACGGTGTGCGCCCCGCAAGCCGAGCAATAACGACGGCCAACCGCTTATCTACTCTGACACAGTGCAGAGTGCAGACATCGGCACTCAAATATGGAACCACTCTCTCGACAGTCAACAGTGATTACGTAATACAATCCATGTCCAGCTACTGACATAGCAGCAAAAAAACAAGTAGTTTAGCTGTCGCTGACTAACTTGCTCAACGCGCAAACTGCGAAGTTTTACAACAGTCGCGTGACCACAACCACGCCCCTTTTGTGGGCGATGTCATCCTGTTGCTAGATTTGAGATAGCCTACCTGTGTACAAAATTTGATGACTTTTGGTTCAACCGTTCCAGTGATATAATTGGAGCCCCGTGCGACAGTGACGCTTTTCGTTGCATAAAACACTGCTCATTCCAAAATTAGAACACAATACGGAAACGCCAAAATAAAAGGATGAGAAAATACGTTCATGTCCTTCGTGATCGCTGCAAAAACGGCTGAAGGCATCGAGATGCCGATTGGAGGGTAGACTCGGGTGGGCGAAAAAAACAGTGTTATATGGGGTCGATATCCCCACGAGAGTGGGCAATTTTGGGGGTGGTTCGGCCCATTGCAATGCATTGGAAGTCAGTTCTACAGCGCTTTATGCAGCAAAAAATCAACAACGACGACAGCGGAATTGCGGCTGTCACGTACAATGCCGCAGACCGGTCTGTGTCACATTACGCTGTTCCCACCCCCGTGAAAAATCCGCCCCTGCGGTGCAGCTTTGCGTGAACATTCTTTGTCCACTTGTTTACTGCGTCGTACCTTGTGTACGATCTCATAATAAACTGAACTAAAGTGCTCCGACAGACATCTGAGCCACGGACTGAACGGCTGAGCGATTTACGGAAGTCGTATATAGACGCCAGAGTGACTCGGGGAAAACCAAGTGCACAGAAACGGAACCGATAACGTCTAATGTCCTTAGGCAGGCCTGCAGTCAGAGCAAGTCGGATAAACGCAGCACGGTTGTGAGGCTGCAAGCTCAGCAAAGGTCACGAGACCTAAGTGACGTAATCAGTCAGCAAACGACGCCGAGTACCAGCCTCATAGTCGTCATTACCAGCCAGCAGCCGCGTCATAACAGCTTTAACTCTCCTCCAACGACCACACCACAGCCACTACCGTCTCAACGTCTCCGTCTGTATGTGTGCTAATAAAGAACTCCTAATAGGAAGCCAGGCAACGAATGGGCCGAAATGGTAAGGGGCGGAGATGGGCGGCTTCAGAAAACAAAGATAGGAAGGGGTTGTGAGAAAGATGCTAGCAGAGGTGAGGGAGGGCAGAGCGTGTCTAAGCGACAGGTTGCTACCGACGTACTAGGTCTATGATTATATGATGACTACTACAACACTGGAGTTTGACGTGTGGCGGTAGGCTGGCACCCAGGTCTAGGGAAGGGGCTATGCCCCTCCCCCAAAAATGAATTTTTCACTTGAAATGGCGTGTTATGGTGCATTCTGAGTGGTACTTTTTGTCCGTGTCCTTGACAGAAAAATGTTGAATTTTCCGCCTAAAGCGGTGATTTGGTGGACGCTAAAGATGTACTTTCGGGAAATAGTGAATACTCTGTTAGGACAAGGTGTCGCCATAACGGAACGTAACCGTACTGGCCCGCCGTGGAGTGTCGGTCGCCCGACCGCCGGCAGCGTTACAGACGACAACGACAGACACCAGGGACCGTTAGTAGTCTGGCCCGCCTACACTATGTGTAGGCGGGCCAGTAATAATGAGGTTGATAAGCTTCTTACTGCATTGTAATGCAAGCAATCTGGTGTTTTAAATTTTGAAACATGACAAAATCTGGGGAGGGGGACAATTTGCATTAGCTTCCCCCTTTCAAATTCTGGGAAACTCGCCCAACCGGTCATTTACGCCCACGCCTGTGTGTAGCAGGTAAAACTGTGTGATCCCTCGTTAACATGTGCCATACTTGAGCGCTTTAGAGATGAGTATCTTGCACTGATTATAAGACGCCATACAAATGCCACGGAGCACGTCAGCTGCAAGCGCGCGAGACGCCGTCGACCTTATCCAGTATCATTCAGCGACATCATTCACATGCACACCCAGCTATATCCGGCTTACGGCATCAACGACTGGTACATCGCGAACGTCAAAGAAAACAACAACGCCGACAATAAAACAACGCTGAAACTACGTTCAAATTTGAAAGACCGACATGGATCCGGCTCAATCGCTCACAACATCTAGCTTAGCCATCGCAAAAAGATCACGCGCAGCTACAGCGACAAGTCTTCTGAACTACTTACTACCATAACTAGAATAAGCCAGCACCCATAAGAGTGCCATGACCCATGCCGGCAATGTTTTTTTGCCGTTGGCTGACTGCGAAAAACTCCACGCATGAAAACCGGCGGTCGGCTGCGCCGCAGCAGCATCGGCCGCGGGAAAGTGACGCAGGAAAAACCCGGTGTCGCTAGCATGGCTTGCGCGGCAAGGCAGTGCAGCGTGGACAAGCCAGCGTAGCTTACGCACGCAGCAAGCGGCAATATTGAGTTCCGTCTGAAGACAGACACGTTTTTGTGCCTTTTGACCTTTGATCCCAAAACAAATGAGGTTCTAGGACTCATAGTGGCACATTTCTATGTCTGTGGTGATCCTAGCTGTATCGGTTTTTGAGATATAGTGTGGAAAAAACAAACACAAACTCTGCTGAAAACCTGATCTCCGCAACTGACGTCGGTGTAGGTAAATATAAACGCGCAATCGTGTACTTAACTGACCGCCGTTGAAGCCTACCCCTGTTTCGACCACTGCAGTTTGGTAGATGCCTTAGAAACTGCACAGCATGTCGGTTTCACACAGAAATTCCAACTTTCTTGCAGAAGTGACAAGGCAATCGTAGATATCAGACTTCGCCCGCGCTGTGTAATCCCATCCCCCTTCGCGGCAACAATAGACTCGTCCAACGCTTGCAATGATGCAATCAAGCGTCTGCCCCTATCGTATGCAATTGTACGCCGCTGCATAGACCAATCCGATTCGCAATTCATAGGGGTGTTAGGCTTATCGGGCACGTCTCCCCAAAACTGCCCCTTCCCCTTCGAGGATCGTCATCCCCACGTAACACACTGTTCCTCGGGCCAAGCCCACCGATCAACCCAAACGGCATCTCGATCGGTTCAGCCGTTTTTGTATGGATCCCAAATGCCATGCTGTACAATGCATTTCAATGGGGAAAACTCCAAAGCTGTCCCTTCCCCTTGGGATTTCGTCACCCTGCCGGAGGAAGACCAAGCCACGGCCAGAGGCAACATGCACAAAAATTAGGTAAAGATCGCGCGTGTGGTTCCGGAGATATCCTCGCGGACAGACAGACAGACGTGTAAGTATATGCCAGTGGACCAGCTAAGGCATGTGGAATGTGGATACACTGAAATTTTAGTCAGATGGCAGCTCTTCTAGACTTTACTTCATAGAGCTGCACAGAACATGCAAGCATTTCCGACTGTGCTGGTCAAATTAACAGCATGCTGTAGAGCATGAAAGTTCAACAAGTGGTCAAAGAATTTTGACCACAGGCCGCATCGCAGTGGGCGGATTTTTCACGGCGGGAAAAATTTAATGTGACAACACCAGCCAAACGGGAGTGCTTTTCAATCGCCTAACAACCCCCCAAAATGCCCTTCCCTTGGGGATCTGGTTCCTTGGACCCATCCGAGTCAGTCCGACCAACGGCATCTCAGATCGATTCGACCGTTTTTGCTAGAGCTCACGAACGTGAGTGACTATCACACAGACAGACAGACCGACCACGCTACTCTCGTCTGTAGCAATAGGCCTCTATCGCTATCTGTCGCTGCAATGCGGCCTAAAAGTGTGGGCATGATGGACCCGAGGAGGCCTGGCCCGATGCTCATCTGTAATGCACAGGTGGCGGCCGAGACGGCACGGTGCACGCCCACTCAACTCGGTAACAATTTCCACACTTCTGATGTTTAATGAACCGGCAGCACGCACGGCGTTCGGCAAAGTTCAAACGTCGTCGGAACAACTGCGGTCCGGCCGGGTTTTTTAGTTGCTGCTGATGGCAAGAAGCGAAGAAAAGCAATTGGTTTTACTTCCAATTACTCCAGCGTCCAATGCAACTCAGTATCAAAGCACTCGTTTGTTCATAGCGATTTTAACATCAGTCACGTGAGTGCATACTGGTATTTATAGGCGCGTAATAAGAAAACTCAGTAATCCTTGTGGCAGCTAATTCTGTCTCGTAATCTAAATGAGGCTCCTCATTAGTTCAACGCTATGTAATCTGCTCTTAACTCGCTCCTAGAATCCGCTGCAATACAGAACGGCAAATGACAGTCTCTCCATCATTTTTTCATACTATAACTTTGTATATCGACAACATTACACTACTACTGTGGTCGGAGAGTTGGATTTGAGAGATCATGAGCACGGTCATAAAAGTCATAAAAGAATGTGACCACAGAGTAAGCTTCCTTCAGTGCTTAGTTTGACACTGTCGTAAGTGTATAAGGTCCATAAAACCCATAGCACATTAAATGCTCTTACTTAAATGTACCCTAATATGAAATTCATACCTGCTATCGTTGCACTAGACAAACCTTCTCATCGTCGCAAGCCAGCCGTTGCCACACGAAGTAGTACTCCGCCAAACGTGAGAAAGAAGACCTGCTGCTGCCCAGGTCTCCGTGGACTAACTGGACTGGAATAAGGCTTCTCTACTGCGAGACGGAAAGATCTGGGAACCTATCATCTTACCCTCCCGAACAACACTATGGACGATGCAGGCACAAAGGAAAACATTCCGGCTCGGACGTCGCCCGGCTAAACAAGGTCCGCGTCCCCTGTCGAACAACCAGGGCAGGGTCGAAAAATCGGTTACTGGTCCAACTGTGATGAAGAAAACAACGATATTGTCACAAGGTGACAAACAGCTGCAACTGTGCAACAAGCTTAGGCTAGGCATATGGAATATCCTCAGTATGTTGCAGCTTGGAACTACAGTACTCGGTGAAGAGATAATGAGATTGGGAGTTCATGTATGTGGTTTGTCAGAGGTGAGATGCCATGTACAAGGGCATTCCACAACACTGGATGGCCACACAATAGTATACCCCGGTCGACCTACTCACGGCATGTCAGGAGCGGCAGTCTGAATTCATAGGAAAGTCGCTGGAGCACTTGTCGGATATGAACCAATCAGCGACCGACTCATTATTGTGCGACTCAACGCGAAACCACGAAACATTACTCTCATTCAAGTGTATGGACCAACGACAGCAGCCACAGAGGAAAAAATGGAGAGGTTCTACCAAGACGTGTCTTGTATCGAGCAGTTAAACAAGTCCCCAAGGGGGACGTGCTGCTCGTAATGGGCGACTTCAACGCCAAAGTCGGCAGAAGAGAACTGTCTGCAATGTCATCCGCGGTTGGGCTTTATGGCTTAGGAGAAACGAGTGAAGCCGGTGAGTATTTAGAAGACTTCTGCTTGGAGCACGAGTTAGCTCCAGTATGTTGACCTCGGCGTCGTTATAAACAGCCAGTTGTCGATATCAGCTCAAGGCGCCGCACTCTGTCGCTCTGGCTACTATTAGCTTAGATATAACTTTGTGTCCTGCAGCTGTTCGGCCACTGACAGAGGATGTTTCGAAGACTTTACTCCAGGCGTTCATTACACGCCGCCTAGATTACTGTAATTCGCTGTTGTATGGCGTGTCCAACAACCTCTTGCAGAAAATATAATCCGTACAGAACGCCGCCGCACGTCTAATTACTAGTACTTGGCGATGCAAACATACTGCTCCACTCCAGTCCCGCAGAAGCTGCACTGGATGCATTCCTGTCTGTCTACCAAAACTGAAACTGCCAGCGTCGGCAGTGAGCTGAATGTCAGAATGCAGATACGCCGACAACAGCCAAGTCAATATCAGCGTCGCCGTCAGTGACACTACCACATCACCGATGCGTTGGCGACAATGCACTGGCTGCTACGCGTCCCAGAACGCGTGCAGCACAAGATCGCGGTGCTAACGTATAAAGTTCTGCACTACAGCGCGCCACGATATCTGGTCGCTGACCTACCTGGTCGGCGTGATCTGCGGTCAGCAAGTACCAGCCACCTGGTCATACCGCCCATCAAACTGTCTACTGTTGGCAGCCGTGCTTTTCCGGTTGCTACAGCTCAAGCTTGGAACAGCCTACCAGAGGCCGTCATCTCGTCGTCATCACTGCAGTCTTTCCGGCGTCAACTAAAGACTCATCTTTTTCATCTTTCGTATCCACACCTGATTCTCTGACTGCTTGTCTGACATCTTTACAGTGGTCCTTGCAGTATATGTAACGGTGTTAGTTAGGCCACTCTAAAACTTTTATGTTTATTTACTTACTTACTACTTACATTGCCCTCGACAGTTTTACAGCATGCATTAACGATATTAACGCCTGGATGCGAATGAGCAGACTATCTCAACCCGATCAAGACGCAAGCCATGTGGTTGCGTTCTGGAAAATTAGTTAAGAACTTAAGACAGGTCAGCATGGGTGATGTCCCGGTTCTATCTACCCAAGTGAAGCTGATCCAATCGGCTCGCGACCTCGGCATAAACAATCAGTGTTGTCTCTATCAGCTCAAGCCGCCGCACTCTGTCGCTCTGGCTACTATTAGCTTAGATAATTGCGTCCAGCTGTTCGGCCACTGACAGCAAATGCTTCGAAGACTTTACTCCAGTCGTTGATTGCATGTCGCCTAGGCTACTGTAATTCGCTGTGGTACGGCGAGACCAACAACCTCCTGCAGAAAATATAATCTGTACACAACGCCGCCGCAGCTCTTCTAATTACTGGAAATCGGCGATGCGAACACACTGCTCCAGTCCAGTCCCGCAGAAGCTGCCGTGGCTTCCTGTTCGTTGATGAGTTGAATTCAAGCTCGCATGCCTAGTGCATCAGTCGTTGGCTGGACAAACACCGGCGTATCTGGCTTCCGACATTCAGCTCATTTCCGACACTGGCCGCCCTCAGCTTCGGTCCACGTCTGAAAAGATATGCGTCGTTCCACGCACACACAAGTTTCGGTGACAGAAGTTTCTCTGCTGCGGGTCCTCGTGTGTGGAACGCCTTGCCAACATATCTGCGACAGGACATGAACTACAGACATTTCAAGCAGTCACTGAGAGGACACATGTTTATGCTGTAGACGACCACAACGCACTGTGACTTTTTTGGTGCACCTTAGAAGCTCACTTACTTACTTAATTACTTAGACGCGGCCAGCACAATGAGTTATAGATTCAACGTCGTCAGTAGTGAAGATAGACAAGGCATTGCCCGCATTTCAAGACAGCAGGCAGCGGCTCAGCGTGACGTCACGCGCACTTGGCAGCATCCAGCCAGCAGCGCGGTCGTGCAGGAGACTGTTTATTAACCAGACACGGATGGTGATTAGGTGGCTGGACGGAAGCACGTGGCTGGTACCGACAGACACGGTGATCAGCGACAGATGTCGGCTCGTACGGCGTTCACTCGGCGCGCGCGCGCCCGCACACGCTCATTAACCATACGACGACACGACCGCATCATGGCTACGTCGCCGACACTCGGCACACAGCCGCATCGTCATCAGGTAATACGTCATTACGTCGCCTGGACGTATCCACACGCACCTCGTACACGCATCGTACACGAGGCATACAACGAGAACACGTGCGTTATGCATTTTAAACATTTAAAAATCACGTAATCCAAAAAATGCCAACGAATTTTAAGGATCAGTGAGCATCAGTGTCAGCTCTCGGGTGACAAGTCGCAAAAAGCCTAAAAAATACTGCTAGATGCCTGGCAAATCCCAGCGTGAGCCCGATCGGCATTCTGTTGTTCTAGACTGCAAGCTCGTGCCACTACATAACACGTGCCAACGTTTTCCTGCTGTATGTTATACGACGTTCCATGCGGTAAGGCTGACAGTGTATTCCAGTGAGAAAATTTAGCGGAGGGTGGGGGGATGTTCGGTTGAAAAAAAAGGAAAAGCAGAACAGATCGAATATTAGTATCGGTGTGCTGTCCTCCATAGTATGAACACATAGACACCAAAAAAGTTGCAAATAGTCATGTCAGTGTCATTATAAAAAAGGTCAAAACGCCCAAAAATTCATGTTCATGTCCCACAGAAGCTGCAATGGCTTCCTGTCTGCCTACCGAAAATGAGGGCGGCCAGTGTCGGCAATGAGCTGAATGTCGGAATCCACATACGCCGACAACAGCCACGTCTATATCTTCAGGCCGTCATAACTCCGCAATGATTACAAATGCCAAAAACTCACGGCTAAATAGTCCCCCTACGGGATGTCTAGCTTCCATGTATTACCGTTAGAATCAATTCAGTCTTTCCCCTGAACTGTATGCTGCGTACAAGCAGCTCACCCATCAAACGTTTTCGCGATTTCGATTACATACTTATGGTATCGATAATGCAACAATCACCATCGACTATTGAGTCACGTGACACCATGCCTCCTGTAATGCAGTAAGTAAAACAGCTTATTTACGAAACCATATTGCAATGCATGCATTGCGATATCAATTTCGCTACAGAGCACCTATTTCGCTTAAAATAAATTCTTTACCATAAAGCAGAACATAATTCAATTGCGAATTATTAAACGGCATAATTGTGACTAACTATTTCAACATTAGTCGCAAAATGAACTAAAACAGGAACGGAAAAATTGGACAATTAATGGGGAAAAGAATACAAAAACAGTTCACCAGCGATGTTCATCACAGATCTCATGGCAGGTGCTAGTACTCTCCCTTTCAGGTCAGCGGTTACCTTCCCAGCAGTGCAGAATCGCTGTTGTCACAGCAGAGTCTGGAGAGAACAACTGAGCCTCAGCCACTCCACATTGAATTCGCTGGAGTGTCGTTAATGCATGGCAAATATGTTACTTATCGTTTAAAAAATGAAAACAGAAATTTTACAGCATCTCAAATCGAACCGATATCCACTGCTGGATGACGGTAAACTAATGGTACAATATCGAGAAAATGTTCCGGATAACTTTCAAAATCTAACGAACTCTTCTCTGTCTATTTCTACCCATATCCCAAATTTGTAGAAACTCCACTCTTGACATTTTGAGTTACCTTATCGACGAACAGAAAGTCTAAAAGAACAGTCTGTCACCACATGCGCTAAATGCAATGGTCGCATTCTCTCTGAAGCTGTACAGGGTGACCATAATAAACTGTAGTGTACATCACCGACAGTGTACACAGCGCTTACATAACAACATAACACGTACTGTATAGTTCAAATGCAAGTCCACCACTTGACCCCGCGGTCACACCAAAATGACTAACAGCACTTTCACCAACAAGCACACTGAAAAACGACGCACGTAATCACCATCATTATCATCGCCACGACCATCTCGGTATCGACGTAACTGCCAACTACTGTCCGGTACCGTACCGCGCATATAATGTGTACTATTCGCGACAACAGAAAAACTGCCTGAAGCGTAAAATGAAAATACAATCGTACGTCACAAAATACTATCACGCAAATAAACTTGTGATCATACGATGAATCTGTTGTGACATAGGCGAGACAAGGTCGTATGTACATGACACGAGGCACGACGGAGTCCAACACTAACAAGAAAACTTAAGCAATGCCAACCGGCAGCATGGCCAATTACATCTCACCCCCAAATAGGCGTGCACGCTGTACACTTGATTGCCAAATTTCTGCTTGATCGGTACACACTGTCGCTTTCGCCCATGTGAGGTGGAAAAACTGCCCACCTGCCCGATCTGGGCTAAACTAAATTTGAGGGCAAAAAGAGATGGAACAAAAGGCAGTGAAGAGGAATGAGAATATAAATGGAAGGAAACAGAGGGAAAAAAAAGGGAAGGAAAAGGAAGGAAGTGGAGGGATGAAAAGCAAAGGGAAGGGAAGGAGTAGGAGAGAGAAAGATGAGGGAAGGAAATCAATAAAAATGCAGATGGCGGGGAATGAAACACTAACAACAAACTTGAGAGTGCAGCTGGATGCACTGTGAACTTGTGTCGTGAGCGATGATCAAACTACTCACCAAGTACCACATGCGTGGCCACTTTGGATCGGTGAACTGTAGAGGAATATTGCGCTTGACTCGCTTTTTGGCCACCTGCCGATCTACCCAAACCACCTACACACATCATCATCATGCTACAGGTATACTGTTTATTGCCGCCTCGACCGCAGAAGTCTGTGTGGTCAAAGTGTCACCCTACCTGCACTTGGCTTCCAGTGGCCAAAAACCACAATTTTGGGCAAATTTTGACTTTTGAGGGGCTCCTGTACCGACCCCCTATTACCGATGAGAGCCAAATCTGGTGTGCTACAGCTGACCTATAGCACACGTTTACATGTCAAAATTTGTCTCAATCGGTTTATTCTATCGCCCTCTGGCGGCGAAAAACCCCATTTTTTGCCGTTTTTTGGACTTCGGCATTTAGTGATGTCGACAGTTGGCGGCAATCTGAGAAAGTTGAACACGGGTGCACAACTACAAACCTTCCCCTATCCAACGGCATCAAAATCATTTCTGTACTCCAACGTCTTCATGGTGAAATCGGGCACACAAACTCTGACGTTCAAAAGCATGACGTCACAAGCGTGACAGAAAAAGCGTGACGGACAGACAAAAAACTCAACGTTTTTCACTGCCCCGGTGGCGGATGAAATCCGATCGCCACCAAAGTTGGCATAGTGATAGAGGACCTCGAGCACGTTCTTTCACCTCTAAAACGTTTGGGGGTCTGACGCATAGTTTCGCCGCTAGGGGGCACTGAAAATAAAATTTGGGGGTAACCAGACCCCGTCAAATTAAAACGCCCATAACTCCATAACCCCTTGAGCAAATTTAATGAAACTTTAACCGCTAACGCATCCTAAAACGAGGTACAAATTCTGCAAATTTCGTGAAAATCGTGTGGGGCGAAAATCCTCAAAATCGGCCTTTGAGTAAATTAAATAACCGGCGCTTTGCGCTGCGCGCAATGCTGCCGGTTAATCACAGTCTGCACGGTAGTGCAGGACTGTTGTAAGGGTCGTTCCAATAAGTATAGGAAATGACACTTTTGGGGGTCCTGCCGCCCAGAAACCCCTTAACCGATCAACATGAAATTTGGCATGGATGATTACGTTCGGGATACCACTC
>Ga0209780_1003451_pt1 | contig 11798 bp, 5 predicted proteins | sample WorMetexBAHAMAS2_FD_187384 | JGI IMG/M metagenome (GOLD analysis project Ga0209780, IMG submission 187384) | Marine gutless worms symbiont microbial communities from Max Planck institute for Marine Microbiology, Germany - Inanidrilus exumae... | ecosystem: Host-associated > Annelida > Digestive... | reverse complement strand
TGTGAGCAGAGATGCACTGGGTAAGTATGTCTGCATAAAGTTTTGCGTTTGTATCAAAATATGGAGGTCGATATACTACAAAAATTCTAACAACTGGTATAACATCTAGTAAATCAAAACCGACAATGTACTGTCCGTTGCATTCTACTTACCTAGTTGTCTGGTCCCACAGTCTTTTTCCACAAACTCGGCCCATGTTTTATTATACCTTTGTCACCTTACAGTGTCGTGAAGGCATTATGTTCGGGCTGTCCGTCCACCGCCTTCGTTTGTTCGTTCATGCAGACAGATCTTCAGGGTACCCCCTGGTCCTTGAAAGTCTTTGAAAAGTCTTGGAAAATGTTTAGTTTGGTGTGGAAAATTTTATTGCATAATTGGACAGCAATTGATTGAATTTTTCACACTCACAAGTGCTGGTGTCAGTTTGTAGCATTGTTGTGTATAACACTGGATGCCTGTACGGTTGACTAGCAGTGTACTGGAGCGTTTCTCAACCTATATGTACTAGTTAGGCCTATCTTGGAAAGTCCTTGCAAAGTCCGTGCAAAGGTCCTAGAAAGTCCTTGAATTCTAAAGCCTCAGAAGAGGGGGTACCCTGGATCTTGTTATCAACTTATCTCATGAACGGCTTGAGCAATCTGGATGAAACTTACAGGGAGTATTCACTAGCCCCTACTGATGACCTGGTTAGATTTTGGAGGTCATTGGTCAAGATCACAGCAGGTTGTTTAGGTGGCGAAGTCATCAACTTCAATGTTGGGGCGTCAAAGTCCATCTTCTGGTTTGGCCAACCTCTAGGTCTTTTATCTTTCACTGCGTAATCTATGCATTTTAGACCTTATCATTCTCTTCTTTCTTTAAACATGACTATACCATCTCAGCTTATTTTGGTGTGGCGCTGTAATTATATCATCTGTTCCTAGTCTCTATCGCAACTCACTACACGTGAACTTATTTGTTACTTAAACACTGCGTATCCATCTAACCGTTCTCATCTCAACATGTCATTGCACTACCGTATGAAACGTGTGGCATTTTTTTGACCAACGGTGGACAATTTTTATGTGCCATCCTATAGTAGCAAGACTCTCAGTCTAGCGTTTTTCTGAAGCAGACTGATATCATGAATTTAGGAATAGGTGCAGCCCAAACTAACGGCAGAAAAGTGGCACGAACATAAACGAAAACAGAAAGTAGTAACTGAATAAACGTCAACATGAAACCATCGTGCAATAAAAGTCAGCATAACTAATGACAGAGCCCTTGTCTTCTGCTCTTGTTCTCCGTTTCAATAGTCGTTTTCTGAATGAACCTGGGTTCTCCCTTGGTATTTACCGCGCAATGCTATGCTAGCGCGGTATATGCTGTCGTCATGTGTCCGTCCGTTGGTCCGTTTGCCTGTCTGTCACAAGCCGGCACTGTACCAAAACGGCTAAACGCAAGATCATGCAAACAACGCCGTACGACAGCCCAGTGACTCTAGTTTTCTGACGCCAAAAATTTCGACGAAATTCCAACGGGATCACCCCCAACGGGGTCGCCAAATAGAGGTGGCGTAGGTTCAAACGGCGATATTCGACCGATATCTTGCTATTTCTCAGAAACGGTGATAAACTGGTGACGATCTCGGTCACCAGTTTATCACACTGACCGTCGACATATGTGTACAACACGGTAGGCCTGAGGCCCTGCGTTGCACGGGTCTGTCAGCGGCATGGGAGACTTGTCTTCCATCGCTTGTTCCAGATTGACCATTCTGTCACCCAACCAGCAGTTTCAAAGCACTGAAGGACACTTGAAGCACTTACCCAATCACGGAAAATCATCCAATGACTTCGTCTTTTTTGACCCACTGCTGACCTCCTGAGGCAAGGCGTGTTGCTCTCTACGTCTGATGTCTTTGTCTGCGACCAATGGTAACTGATTAAACATTATGTCGCTCATTATTTATGCAGCTAGCTAATTTATTAGCTAAATTATGTTTACACCTACTACTTCCGTAGTTTTACTTTTTCGTCCAATCCTCCCACACTGCCTCTACAGACTATTGCCAGGATTGTTTCTTCTGAGCTACTCGGTTTTTGTTTTTAGTTTATCCTTATATTTTCATTTCTGTGTCGTGCGCTAGATTAGGCTGGCGATCTCGTCAGCTTTTGAGCGCTCGTTAATCTACCAAATTGTATCGTATCGTATCGTATCGTATCGTATCACTTGCAGATGTGGTGAAAATATCTGCACGTGAGTGTTCGTTGGTTGCAGGCTGCTCGTCGCTGTCCTGTGCTGGGGGCTCGTGCAGAGATCGAAGCTATGTCTGTGATGAATGCAACGTTGGCTACCACAAGACTCAGGACGACTCGGGCTGCGGCAGTAAGTAAATGATAATTTTGGAGAATCGTTATAGTTGTATTGACTTGTAACTGGCGATTTCTTTCTTTCCAGTACGAAGGGTTTTATTTGTCACTAGTATGCGGACCATGTGAAGTGAAGGGGTGGAGTGCAAGGAAGAAGTGGTGGATCATATAAAACTATGATATATATATATATAGGAAATCAGGCATTAAAGCAGTAGGACATACAATGAACATAATATCTGCGACCTTTGTTATTTACTTTATTATGATTAATTAACAGATATTTAACAGTCAGTTGATCTGGTCAGTTGGACGTAGATCTAGACTGTTCAAGCCTGTTTCAGATGTAGCTGTTATTGATCAAATGAAGCTGTCTGTTGATACTGAATATTTCCGCAGATGAGATCCTGCAGATAACGCAGTTCCTAGTTCTTCAAGTTTTGTGGTACTGTATACCATTTGAACTGTATCATTGACGCTGTTAGTCTATCAACGCTTTGTACGCACTTCATTTCACGGCATAATGATTGGTCGTTTGAACTTCAGACTCATTTAGCAGTCATGTTTAAAATAGTTATTCCGTGAGTGAGCAGTAACAATCTGTGACTGCTTGTTTGTAACATTTCAGTTCAGTGCTACGAATGTGAACCGTCAGAGACCGGCTGCAATCAAGGCCCACTGCTCGACAATGACACACTGTCAATCTGCCCCGTTGCTGAGAAAGGAATCGGATGCTGGGTAAGTGTTCAGCAGTCGTCATCTAAATAGCTGCCTGTATGGAATGCAACTCTAGTTTCTTTATCCAGTCTTGTTTTTTTATCCAGTCTTGGAATGTGACTGTTTTAATCCTGGGATTGCATCGGTAGTTCCGGCATTTCGGCAGATGTACATTTACGTTGTTTTCGGTTAGTGTTGGCCGGTGAGAACGAATGCCAGTTTCTGTTCTGCTTGAAACATAGTGTACCCATAAAGATAAGAATTGTTTTTGAGATAAAACTTTTATAAAAATAATATCGTGCTGAATGTCTACATTAACGTGCATTCAGCATCTCCTTCTTATGTCACTTGGCTTTCTGAAATTACGTGCGTTGAAACACAAGTTCATTTAGATGCAATCATTTATTCGTGATGTCATCTTCAAGAACGAGGTTCTGGCAACGGTTTAGCCAAAAGTGTTATTTTAGCTTAACACACACATTCCGCTACAACTTGCTCGCCATGTCATTACTCAGACGTATTCATGTAAAGCTTCAGTTGTAACTCCAAATTAGCAGAGGTTTTATTTGACTGTTGACGTCATTTGAGCATTTACATTTATTTTTTAAATCAAAAAAATAAGAATCGACGGCACTTTGTTCGCCTGAAAAAAACAGTCTAGTTAAGCAAACAACAAAACTGACAGATGGGAAGGTGGTGGTAATGGTAGGAGTAGCAACAGTTTGTTGTAAGATATGGATATCATATACCCAGGGACGCAAGTCGCCCTTGGACATACTACACCAGCCCCCTTGTGTGTGTAGGGTCTACGTCCGGTAGAATGCAAGGTCGCAGGTGGATGGATGTAGGTAGCCTGTCAGTTGGGAGTGACAACCATCCTTTCCCTCTGCCAAAACTCCTCTTTTCTCATCTCATTCCTTTTACTCCACCCTCCACTTACTGTTTAGTTGATTCCTTCCACCACCCCCCCCTCTACCTTTGCCTATCTTGTTACTCCTTCCTTCCTTCTCTCTTATGCCCTTACTCGTGTAATTTAGCTAGTGGTTTTATACTCTGTGAGCTCTCCAGAAGGGCAATCATGCCCGAACGCCAAATGGCTTTTTTGCATTTGCGACCATTAAAATGTCTGCTGAATGCTGATGTCTGTCAAACATTCTGTTAAATCAGAGTCAACCTGTATTTTATTTACCTGTGCATGTGTACTTGCAGTTTAGTAATGCACTGGAAAATGGTGACTGTGGCATGTCTGGGAGCCATAATCAACTCAAATTAAATCAAATTTATTCGCCACAAGTGAAGTACACAATGTAACAATTCATTAATTCACATTGCATTTGGCTGGACAGGCAAGCGATAACAGTATGCTCAGCAAGCTAGCAGAATCCTCGGCATCATACAGGAAGCAAAGTAAGGTGTTTTGACAAGTCCGTCCGAAGAATAGATTGTTTAAATGCAGGTGGTGATGAGAAGTTCGTAAACTGCGGTAGACTGTTTCATACTTTTATTATTTTATAATTCCCTTGATCCCCTTAAGTCTACATGTATGAGCCGAAGCTTGAGCAGGGGTTAGGTTTCAGAGAGCCATTGATGATAACTAAACCCTTCCCACTAGCTAGGCGTCTGGAGGTGAACTTCCAAGCCGTGTACGGGGTTGTTCCCCGGCCGCCAAAAAGTTTCACGCATTTCTGACTGCACTTCTGTTATGTTGTTGTATTAGATGATACTGTATAAATATGAAGATGGAAGAACGATGAGAGGACGCGGTTGCCTGAGGGGACAGGCGAACTTCACATGTACTACGGCATACGCGGAAAAGAAACAGTGTACAACACTGAACAATGGCGAGCAGGTAATTCTTGGCGTATTAAAGAATTTTCTGTAATCTGCTGAGACTTTCTGGTGTCCGACAGTTTACCAGTTTAAAGAGCTGAATGTCGTCACAGAAAAGTATGCCAGTTGACAGGACAGTTGAGGAAATAATCTTTAGTCACAGAGAAGTCACGAAAAATACATCTGAAAATTGGTAGTAGTAAGCTGTGCTTTACTGCACTTTGTGTTGTATTATATATTATATTGTATACCAGCTAAGTTTATTACAATGAGCTGGTCTAATAGTTAACCCTGAATTTTATGACTGTCTGCTTACAGAAATGGCTCAATTTTGCATTTTGATGCAGAATTGGTAAAATGATTTGATGAAAACTGACTGGCCATTTATGAATAAGATGGTTCCTTAAACAGAAGTCATTTCATTCCTTTATATTCGTCATATTCGTTTATTAATACTTGACAGAACGCAAATAAACAATGTCAAAGTGAAACATAAATCTTTAGATATAATATTGAACAGTAATGAAGTAGGAATGAGTGTAAATATCAGTATGAGTCTCTGTGACATGAAACGTTCCAGAGAGCTAAATTTACGTCATTTCATCAAAATTGGTTGCTGAATATTAGATTGTATTACGCACCATTTACATCTTTTCCAGACAGCCTAGTCAGTGTGATGTTTTTGTTATAGATTTGCGGCAAGTGCTGCACGTCTGACAAATGTAACACCAACCCGCTGGCGGCAAACAGTGCTACAGTGATCGCATCTGTTGCACTACTTATCATTATGGCCTTCGTTGCCATAGTGATGCCAGACCAACCGCGTCGCGTGTGAATTTCACATTTCAAGGACACGGACAAACTAGATCGCTCTGAACTTGATTAATTATCACTACTAAAGGCTTGCTCTGTTTCTCTGAACGTCTGAATATAAAGCGCGTTTTTTTATTTGTTGTACAAATTTTTGGGTTTGTAAGTTCTATCTGCATTCCGTCAACCAACGGTAGGAAAATCTATTTGTAGTTTTTTTACTTTTGTTGTTGTGTTCGTTATTTTATTTGCTAGCAGAAACGTCGTCGAAAAGCAACATTTTGCATTAACTACACGCTGTTTTAGATGTAACGTTTGCTATAATTTCTCCTTTAGTGGTGATGAACAATGTTATTACTTAAAAATAACAAAGACTACACGAAATGTTGTCACATATTGCACTGTTGGGTTACAATTTCTGTCACCTGCGAGGCTGCAGCAACTGTTTGCAGTTAATCTGCACGACGCTGAGCGCCTTGCAATCACTTGTTGAGACGTGGCAAGAGTTTAATGCATTTATTGCAAAACCGGTACTTCTTCAGCGCCGTATTTGCTCCGCTTCTCAGCTTGCACTGAATGCCTTGAGCTTCTGTTCGGCTATGGACGTGTTATCTGATGACCGGTGTGCAAATACACACCTCTCATTACCTGAATTAACTAATTACCTGTAATTTAACCATTTAATTGCGATCTGGCATAATTTACTTCGCATTTAACTCAACGAAGTACACGGCGGAGTCAGCAGCATCTGATGAAAAGTGCGAAGGGTTCTTATAGGCTTACTTCCATTATTTGTCTTACATTGGCATTGGCCAAGAACTTTCCAGTAGTTTGCATTGTTATTGACGTCTGCGTGCATTTTTGCTAACAATGCATTTCTTCAGTACTGTGTTTGCTCTGCTCATCTGCTGGCACTGAATGCCTTGAGCATCTGTTCGGCTATGGACGTGTCAACTGATGATCAGTATGCAAATACACACCTTTCGTTACGTAAATTGCCAAATATCTGCAACTGGTGTAACTAACCATTAACATTTAGCATGCGTTTTGATTTCATTTCCTTTTGCATTTAATAGAGTCTGATTAACAGCTTTATGTGTTATTGTGAGCTTACTTCAGTTATTGGCTTGCATTAGCACTGACAAATAATCTTCCTATGGCTTGCATTTTTGTCTGTTATACCGGCAGCGTACGGTACATCTTAATCGATTGATGCATTTCTTCAGTGCCGTATTTACTCCGCTCCTCAGCTAACACTGAATGCCTTGAGCTTCGGTTCGGCTATGGACGTGTTATCTGATGACCTGTGGGCAAATACACACCTCTCATTACATGAACCAACTAATTAACTGAAATTTGACTTTCTTTCCTGCGATCGGACTTAACTAAACTTGCATTTAATGTAACAATGTCATCAATGCTGGCAAAGTGTGTCTTAAGCTCTTTGGTACTGTATTTGCTCTGCTCCGTAGACCACACTGAATGCCTTGAGTTTCCGTTTGACTATGGAGGTGTCATCTGATGGCCTGTATGCAAACACACACCTGAATATACTAATTGCCTGTAATTTGACCCTTGAACTGCGATATCGGCTGTGATAAATAATGCTATGTATTCACGTAAGTTTATTCTGCTGTTTTTCTAAACGGTCATTAGCATTTTCCGAACACCATTCCCAACGCTCGCATATGCTAATAACTCTACTGGCGACGCATGTCTTAAGCTTTTCAGTAGGCCTACTGTATTTGATCTGCTTGTCATATCGCACTGAATGCCTTGAGCTTCTGTTCGGCTATGGACGTGTTATCTGATGACCAGCATGGCAAGTACATATGTGCAAATGAACCAGTTAAATGCCTGCATCAGTGAGATGATCTATTTCACTTGCGGCATCCAATATCTGTAGCATACTTGATGCTCAATGCAATGCATTTTTCAAATCACTGACCAAGTAAATGGCTTATCACGTTTTGTTTTCCCATGCAATTGGTTGTATTTTTACGATAATATAATAAATAAACGAATCTGTGAATCCCACAGAAATTAACTGGAATCGGTTTTGCACTGTTTCTTCATGACACACTGAATGCCTTGAGCTTCCGTTCGGCTATGGACGTGTGGAATGTTGAAACATTGCCACGTCTCTTTCTGCACAACTTTCAGCACATTGTACTATATCTCGTATCTATTGTTATATTTTAATGTCTGAACCATTCCGTCCCACAGCTACATCTTCCTTATGAAAGCATCGCCAATTAACTCGCTGAATTTGAAAGCAGTTAGTTGCTGTGATATTTTTACTGTGATATTTTGTTTTCCAGTTTCAATACTGCATATTTTATCTGGCTGTGATACATATTGTTAATTAAGTACTACAACTATATCACTTGATATCACTCGTGTGTGCACATTGTAGACTGATATTAATTTAACTGTAATAATTTTAAAAATAGAGTACTTCAGGAAGCATTGATGTTGTCTGCAGACGACAGAGCTTATTAGACGTAACCTGAAGTTATCCGACGCCGAATGTGTTGTGCCAGACTGAAAGCTACTCGGCTGGTTTTGAGATACTTCTCCGATATTCCATTTTTCACAATTGTTCCAGTCATAATGACCAGATTTATACCAGTGTCATATACACGTAATATGACAGACTATACTCCGGTAGTTGGGCCTATCTTTTTTTGCTGATTCTCACCGCCCGAACTATGTTTCAGTCTTGTACACAGTTAATGACACCAATTCGGACAGACGGACAGTTTTTAGGCAGTTGTGGTTGTTTCAACTTTGTAGCAGTTGTCAGCCGCTATGTTGCCTGTGAGTGGAGTTTGTTGAACTGCATGTGATTGTCTTGGATCGGTTATATTGGTACAGCTGACAATGCCGTTTGTAACTAGTTGTGAATGCGACCGGAACCTTATATTATCAGTGGTTGTTCTGACGTTGTTATTGCATACTTGAAAGAACCTACTGGCTAGAAATGTGATCAGCTTGCAGACAGTCATGTCTGCAAGCTGCTGAAGTTCGCCGAGGTTGAGTGTTGTATGCCGGTCCGGTGATGTCTGAATAAAGGTCGACATGTTTGCAGCATGCACAATCGTGTTTTCTTTTAAACTGTCGTGTCGAGAATTCCGAAAGACAGCAAGTTTAGAGTTATAAGGTAATTTTGTGGTACCCTCATTTTAAAAAGTTTATACTTTATGGGCTAGGTGAATGATAGCCCCTCCGATTCAAATGCAACTTCGAGCCGTTTAGCCATTTTGACATGGCTTAGATGGTACGGATGAAAAGAATTGCCACCTGCATGGTATAACGCGGTAAAAAAAGTTGGAACGATCATTAAAAGTCACAGAACATTGTTTGCTCGTGTTTAGCGTTTGTGACTGCCAGTGACTTTAATCAAAACTTAAGTCCGGTGACGAAAATTTAAGTATTAGTTCACGTCTGATTTCATATTCGTCAACAAGTGCATTCTATCTGATAGGTGCTACAGTTTTCGAAATATTGGAAAAAAATAGAAAAGGTTGCAAATAGCCGAAGTTATCTCGAAGGTCACTTAAGCTCATCAGCGATGATCGACGGCATGACGCTATTCGACATATACATATGCGGGTCCCAAGAATTTGGTGTGGGGAACGCTAATAGTCCCCCACATTTTGTCATGATTCAAACTTTCAAGCACCAGAGTGGTTGCATTACACTGCAGTAAAAAGCTGACAACCCCATAACTCTGACCACTTCACCACTTCCCAAAAGTACATCTTCAACGTCCACCAACTCACCACTTCAGGCGGAAAATTCAACATTTTTATGGCGAGGGCATAGACAAAATACCGCTCAGAATTCACCAATTCACCAAAAACACGTCATTTCACGTGAAATATTCAATTCTAGCCACCTCCCCAAAGCCTATCCTCGCCCTCACCAAGCCTTCTGGGTCCGCCCCTGCATCCTCCAGAATTCCAGCCAGATTTATACCACTGCCGAGTGATACCGATGTCGTTTTGTGTGGTTCATCAACTTGTGTCGAAATCGTAAGGACAGAGGACGTCTGAAACTTTTTTTAATTTTATCGGATTTATTGGATACCGAAACGGCTGAGTGGTTCAAGCCTACAGATGTTCCAAAAAATAAAGCTAACTCCTGTAATCACGTTTGATGCTACACCGATCTTTCTTGATAGACTGCGAGCCTCGTATGGTCTATTTTAAGGATATTGCTGCTTATTATACCATCGTGAACGTTTCTGTGGAATAGAATATGCGCTAACATCCATAGCGCAATGGTAGCGCTGACATAAAAACATGACACTGGTAACGCAACATGGTTAAGAGTGCGGTGAAGAGTCGGTAAAATGTCAAGAGAATTTCATAGTGCCTGGAGAGTGATGAACCCGAAATCGACTGCTCTTTCGTATAGGCTTAAACGAACGCGTAGTTGCATGCGCAGCGTACTGAAGACGAAGACGAGTCTAACCAAACACCGCAGTGCGCTAATATTGACGCGGGTCGTCAGTGCGGCTGCTCGAGCGGAAGTGACAGTAAACCACAGGCGCACGAACGGCGCGGCTTCCGTATAGATTTGTTTTCGGTGGAGACGATTGATTTCACCGTGAACACCTACATGTCGCGACATGCCGCCACGTCGTCAGTGTGGTCGCCGTCAATGTTGTTTTCAAGTGAGTGAAGACCGAAATAAATATATTTTCTTAAAGTGTCCAAAACGAAAAAAATGAAAAACCTACATATCCGTGGCAGAGCCTATCGAGTAGCCCACGCGGCATAGCAGTGACGCCGTCTAGCGTATAGGTGAAACAAACCTGAGTAGTAATCGCCCCAGAAAACTCAGTGCTTATCCCCGCAAGGTTTAGCATTGGCGCCGCCAAGCGAACGTAGCCAAACTGCTGATCGACGAGGGGTGTACAACTGTACATCTTTGCCCCTCTTAAACTCTTAGAATGGCGATATTCCAAGCCGTTGTGGAATGCCAAGGCGACGAATGAAAATTAGTCAGCCGATTTCGCCAATTTTGACCCTAAAATTGGTTGCCACGGCAACGTCCATCGAGCCGTCGGAAAAAAGGTCAGAACGGTAATCTACGATAAATATCTACCATACGGTGCAAATTTGGTGAAAATCGGTCGAGTAGATCCTGAGATCATTTTGCTTAAATGTTTATTTTAAAAGGTAAAATAAGAATAAACATAAGCAGAACATACTTGGTTTAATATAAGCTGTAGTATACGACAAGGAGGCGTACTGTCTCCTTACTTGTTCGCGATTTACATTGACAGTTTAGTTAATAAAAAAGTTCAGTCATGTGGACATGGATGTTATGTCCGGTATACCTGCGTTAGTATTCTGTTTTACGCTGATGATATTTTACTTTTGGCTCCTTCAGTATCGTCACTTTAGCTGCTTCTTGGCCGCTTGGCGTGTGTGAAACATTACTGCTGGGCATAAGTTTTGTTGTTCACTTAAGAATGCTAAGAAATCATTTTATCGCGCATTTAACAGTATTTTGGCAAAGTCGGTCGCATCGCGTATGAAAATGTTGTAATTGGTTTGATGAAAGGTAAATGTCTACCGAGTCTGCATTATGGACTGGGAGCTTGCCCAATAAATAAGTCACAGATTAAGTCGTTGGATTTTGTATTTAATAATGCTTTTAGGAAGATATTCTTAACTAAGTCGTATGATGTTGCCAACGAATGGATTCTATTTTTCAGCTGTTCAGTTTCTGATGCCATATATACAAGAAAACTTAAATTTTTAACGAAATTGCAGTCTACTGAAATAGGTTTGTGCAAACCTTTTGGTTAAAAATACTGTTTACAAAATTGTAAACTGGCTACTGTGCATGAATGTATACGTGTGATGACTACCTCGTATATCTAGTTAAGTTAGTTAAGTTATTTTGTTTTATTTTTCATTAGTTGTCTACCATATCACGGCTTGTACGGTAGTACAAGCTGTTGTAAAAGCGACTAGCCAAAGTAATGGGAAAAACCAAATTTTGACCCCCTGGGGTTCCGAAACCCCTGAACGGATTTCGATGAAACTTGGAATATATAATCGGGTCGCGGGT
>Ga0209780_1003450_pt1 | contig 11799 bp, 9 predicted proteins | sample WorMetexBAHAMAS2_FD_187384 | JGI IMG/M metagenome (GOLD analysis project Ga0209780, IMG submission 187384) | Marine gutless worms symbiont microbial communities from Max Planck institute for Marine Microbiology, Germany - Inanidrilus exumae... | ecosystem: Host-associated > Annelida > Digestive... | reverse complement strand
TTATTATTATTATCAAAAGAGATGACGACAATTCAAAAGGTGTGGATTGAGGAGATTACCGAGTTCGTCGATATGTTCGGCCATGGCGAGACTGACTGCCACGAGCAGCATGCTGGCGATGATCATCAACGTCGCCATCACGATCACCGCACATTTCATCCTACAGTGACATGATTTCGTTCAAATTCGCACCTCACTACGAAGAAAATCCGCCGCAACAGCCACTCGTCGGTAGATGGACGCATTGGTCCTTTCCTTTAATGCCTGGAGACGGACGCTTCGGTCCAAAGCTTGTGTGTGGGCCGGTGCGACGTAGTGAACCGCGGACGGTGGGCGGAGTCAAGGGGAGCCTAGCGGACCAATCAGAGCCAACCCGCACATCAGCAAACGCAAGTAACTTAAAAGTTCTAGGCCTATACTGTCTGGCACGGATAGTAGCATACAGTATTACCTAGATCATCACAAACATTACAGTTGACTTTGTAAAAGACTATAATCCTCATATTGTCTAACGTCAGGATGCGTTTATGCACATCATCGATTCTGCACAGCTGTTGAATTCTTGCGTGACTCGATTAATAAGTTGCAACATGTGGGCGTGGCACGGTCAATAACTCGATGGTCGATTTTGTACGTAAACGTAAAAGTTTGTTTTTTTCTCTCTCGCTATTTCTCTTCTATCTGATATATTGTATAAGTTGCGTTTTGTCAACGTTTTATGGCAGCTATAGGCCCTAGTCCAATCAGTTATGGAATAAAAGTTCAGGGAAATCTGGCTAAAATATAATCATGGTATAACATACGCGGTAGTTCGAGACACATAACGGCAATTACCTACGCATCTGCAGTAAAACGACCCAATCGTCAAAAGTGAGGCCAAAATTACATTTCAAAATAATTAGTTTATTTGCATCGTACATAAACATAAAAATGGCCAGTCATATAAGTGAAAAAACAGAACGAGATTTAAAAAACAAAAGACAAGAATTAATATTGTTTGTATTTGATGGAGGAAGAATGCAAAATCTTCTGATTCACCACTCTGCTCATCCATAACTCCCCACTCCTTCACTCCCGGCTTAAAACCTACCTGTTTCACAAGTCCTTCTCCCCCGTAGTTTCACTTCTGCCCTCCGGACTGCCTTCCCGCAATCCCGGACCGTTTCTTCTGAGCAACCCGATTTTTGTTTTTTTTTAGTTTCTTCCTGATTTTTTTCTGTTTTTGGTTCCGCTCGCTAGATTAAGTTGACAGTTCGTCAGCTTTTGAGCGCACGTAAATATACCGTCTCGTATCTTATCGTATCATATAACATTACTGAGAAAGGAAAGGTTCTTACCTGCCAGCTTCGTCTGAGAGTCAGCGAAGAGTAGTTGTCTGTTAATGAGAGAATGTGACAGACAGATAAGAACACTATACAAGATTCTGCGCGTTAAATGATACATATTTCAGCTAGGGAACAAGAAATATGGTTGCCAATCGTCTCGTATTTCCCTGGCCGTCCAATATGCTGGAGTCCCTGTACCGCGTCCTGGCTGCGCTGCGGTCTATCCAGGACGAAAAATGTCCCGTATTTTCATGTATCCAGATATTTCGTCTTCTAAGGTAATTTATACCGAAGTCAATTCCAACAACTAGTTAGCCTGCGCATCGGTCATGACATTGTGACATCACATGGCTCAAAAAATCTGTACCATTCAGGCACAAAAATGTCGGAAATCTACATTTGTAAATTTGATGTGAAAATTGAGCTAAATACTCAACGTGACTGATCCCCATGGATGATAGTGATTTACACACACCTCAGCGCCTGGCATACCAGTCCCTTTTTTCACTTTCGATTGTTGGCAACCCTAACATGAAACAGTCAACGAAGTAGTCGATGGGTAGGATTTTAAGCGGCATTTATGTGTTTCTTGTGTTCATTGGTTTGTCTGTCTGTCAGTCTGTCTGTCTGTTTTTCCAGACAATATCTCAAAAACTGATGCAGCTAAGATCATTAGGCCTAAACTTGACGTAGAAATGTTCCACCACGAGTCCCGAAAAGTCATTTATTTCGGGGTCAAAAGGTCAAGAGACACAAAAAGTGCCGGCGTGTGTTTTTGCACTCTTGTGGGTGCTGGCTTGTTCTAGTTCCGCTGGTGGACAAGAAACGGTCAACGAAGCCAACGAACCGATGGTATTTGACGGACAGCGAGTCCTGCGACATGGCATGCGGCATGCCGCGCAGGACGCAGCCCCTCAGCGGGGTCCGTCTGTCGTCGGCGCCTGGACCGCCCAGCGCCAGGTCACTCCCTCCGACCGCAGGCAGCTGACTGTCGCACGAAGGCGCATCGATCAAGTTGCGTCGGATGTCGTAGTTGGACGATGACGTCATCGTAGCTTCAGCGCATGCGCAGACGACACGGCGCCATCGTCTGATGACGTCACTACTTGCTGCAACCAAAGTTAAATATTTTAAATTCAAGACGTTCTGTCACACACTGTTGAAGAATGCCATAGCACCGATCGTCAACAAAACGGGGCCAACAAAGATGGCCGCGAATTTAACAACAACCGACATCGTAACGCATTATGGGATTTGTTTTGATTGTCTCCCCACCTTTCACAAATTGCGAAGTACATAACAAATACGTCCGTCTTCGGGGATGGCCGTATATCCACACATGCCGATCCTACGCACCAAATCTGAAGGTCGTAGGGCTGTCCTTTAGTATACATGTATTTAAATCATCTGTCATGTATAACCTACGCCAACCCGATAACCATCTATTCACGATCATTATTCGCCCGAAGATGAATATTGGAAATACTCCACGGGGCAAAAGAACGGTGTTGACGCGTTCGGCTATAACTCCGCCGACAGTGAATTGATCTGGATGAAATCTGGAATAATGTCAGTCAAATGTTGGGGGCTGGCCCTGGCAGATTTCGGGTGCGATCTGCATAGCAGCGAAAGCTTGAGAGGGAGCCGAAATTTTTTATCATGCGAATAACGCACGGTTTCATCGATTTCCCGTCGGACAAATTTTACGACATTTGAACATACCAACGTCGATCGGTGTCGCCATGTAAATTTTAAAAACAAAATTTAAAAAATTTTGCCATAAAGGGTATTTTATCAAAAAACGCAAAAATTGCTAACAATTTTTTCAGGTCTTGCGACTTCAGGCCGTCATAACTCCGCAATGATTACAAATCGCCCGAAATTCACGGCCAAACTGACTTTCTACCGGATGTCTGGTTACCATTATTATCGTTAGAATTAAGTCAAAGTCTTTCCTTTAGGCTGTACGCTCTGTACAAGCAGCCCACCCCCAAATTTTTTTGCGACGTCCGTAACTCTATCGCTATCGTATCGTACGCGTGACATCAATCAGTCGCATGCAGCCAATCATTATCGAATATTGAGTCACGTGACACTATGCCTCATCGAATGCAGTAAGTAAAATAAGCTTGTTTCACATGTGCGAACGCTGAAACAAAACTCAAATAATAAAACATTTTTGTCGGCGCAGCTGGTAAACGCTTTCGAAGGAAAGGCAGGCATGGTGTATTTGCAGGTAAAACTGTGTGATCCATGCCTGAGTTCTTTGAGATATACATAGTATACAAATGGCGCTATATAAAAACTCTTCCTTTCCTTTCCTTTCCATTACTACGTTGGTAGATGCCGCCTATCGTGAACGACCGAGCAGACTGTCGGTCTTTCTGTCTGTCGGTCACCTAGTGAGCCCTGCAGAAAATTCGGAAGCGATCGAGATACCGTTTGCGTTCTGGACTCGGGTGGGCCCAGGGAAAGACCTATTACATATAGCGGACCTCTTCGGGTGAATACTGTATTGTGTTCATTCAACACAATACAGTTTTCTAGTTTATGATGGATTTCATGCGTTGACTTTACAAGGCTTGGTGATATTTGACCTCTGTCCTTCTGCTGTTTGTCATTATATATATTTATACCAAGTTCGAATTAAAATTTGTACGACCTTCCAAACACATGACTAATATGAGACCTTTGCGATCTGAACCTCATGACTAGTCCGCCAGTTGTACGTGATATGGTAGGTAATATTACTGTCACATTGGTGACTTGGGTCTTTTCCTATACGTGAATCAGGGGCATACATACAGCCAAGACAGACAAACGACGGGGTGCAATCTACAGTAAGTCTCCTATAGAGGGAAGGCCTCACAACAGCTTACAGACCGAAGAGTGGGCTGAAAAAAATCGATATGACTTTTGTAAGACATTCGACTAGCACGACGTCGCTACCTTGCTGGGCTGAAAACAGTCGCATTCGCTGCATCAGGAAGTCGTTTGAATACCGTACGACTTAAAACGTCTTACGATACGATACGATTCGATACGGTATATTAACGTGCACTAAAACGTCTTACCTAGACGTAGACTGGTCTTTCAGCCCGTGATCTTCCTGTTCCGCGTCAGAAATCGAGTACCGAGAACAAAGAGGGGTGGAAATGCAAGTCACTTCGCTGGTGGCGGCTATGAACAAACAGGTTGGCTGATTAGAATCCGTGTCTCCTGTGAGCGCGCGTGTGGCATTAGCGGCTACAGCCGGTGCTCGCTGGCCAGTGCCAGTGACGTCATCGGTGGTCACTGCGGTCAATACGAGCACCAGGGAAGCTTGGTCGACACTGTCGACAACGTGGTTTCGCGACTGTGATATTTCAGTTGCAGCGAGTAATTTCAAAGGCGGTGAAATTGCGGTAGTTCTACTAGAAAAACGCCAGCACCCACAAGAGTGCAAAGACCCACGCCCGCAATGTTTTTCTGACTCCTGACCATGACCTTTGAACTTTTGACCCCAAAACAAATGATTCTTTGGGAATCATCGTGGAACAGTTTTACGTCAAGTTTGGGTGATCCTAGCTGCGTCGGTTTCTGAGATATCGTGCGGAAAACAGACAGACACATAGACAAACAAATGTAACAACCTTACCCCCATTGACGATAGAATTATACTTTTTGCTGCGTACAACGCAGAGACTCCCAATGCTTTTTAATGGGCCAGATAATCCCGCAAACTGCCCATTCGCGTGAGGGACTTCGACCCCATCTAATACATGGGCCCACATGTTTCAATTTTTAATTACCTAGCGTCATAGGGTTGCTAAGTTATTATTCTATGTGAATTGTAACAACTTGCTGTGATATCGTTATATCCATATCTTTACCTATAGTTATTTTTTCTTTAATTTGTATTTAATACACTTAGTTAAGGTTACTGCCGTTTCATTATCTAGTTTGTTTGTTTGTTTGTTTGTCTGTCTGTTTATTTTGTTTTGTACTGTTTCTCTATTTATATGGTGAACTTAGTTGAATAGGTTTATTATTTTGTTTGGCTACCACTTGTTGATGATAAAGATCATTAAAATTGAGCTAAAATGTAAAAAAGGTTTAACTATACCAGTGCCGGTACGAAAAACGAAAACTATCTATTCATACCAAAACACGATGCAGTCAGAGATGGCAGACTTCGCCCCCGATGCCGCTGCTTGAAGAACTGGACGACATAGTGTTCGATCGATTCGGGTCTATTCCTTCCAGTATATGAAAACATGAAGTCTTCCACAAAACCGGAAGTACATAACCATTGCCGTCAGAGAAGGACCGAGCCAAGGCCACGGGTGACATTATATAAAAATTGGTGAACTGTGGACCTGTGGTTTTTGAGATATGTGAGCGGACAGTCAAACAGACAAACAGACAGACATACAGACACAGTACAAAACTCAACTCAACTCAATTCAAACTACAACACAGACGCAGATGCAACACCTCTCTGTCCGTATGTAAATAATCAAACACGTTACACGTTTTTAACTACATAGTACGAAATTAAACCAGAACTTCAGACGGTCGAACTGTTCTAACGTGTGACTGAGGCACTTAGTTAAGGTTACTGTTGTCTCATTATCCAGTTTGTTTGTTCGTTTTGTTTTGTTCTCTACTGTTTCTCTGCCTATTTGGTGAATAAAGTTGACTATAAGATCCATATTTAAGGTAATTTCTCTGACTAAAATATCACTACGACAACCTATCAGGCCACCTACGTTTCCAGCTGTCGCCACAGCAAGTGCGCCGTCGCTGTGGCTTTCAGGCGCTAATTCCTCCAATCCATGCTTTTAGCCATGCTCTCCTCTCCCCTCTCGGCTTCATTATCATGCCTGCCGTACCATATTGAGGCTTCTCAGCTAGTGATGTGTTGATATATTTAAATTTCGATAATTTGTTTCGATTTTTTGACGATCAACCAAATAAATTAAATTAAATTCTATCTTGTACTATTTTTTACTTTACTCTCTTTCTCTTTCTAACTCGCTTCATCTATTTTCTTGCTTTTCCCTTCCTTCCCATTCTACCAGAATAGTCCCACTCCGTTTCCACGCCGGATGTCGTAGGAGGCGACTAAACCTCTGTCTTCAGTTTTTATGTGTGCTGTTTTTGTGTTAAAGTTAAAGATGCGTGCTTGTTTTTGTCGTATTTGATTTTGTTTTGTCTTTCGGTGTGATAGTTGTCTCCCCCTGTGGCGCTAGCGTAATAATTTAAATGTACCTCTTGACCCCTTTCCCTTTTTGGGTAGCTGCTGAACACGCACGAGCGGGACAGCAGGTGTATCCGCTACGTTAGTTAGTTTGTTAAAGAATTTACATTAACGTGACATAAGTCATAAAACTTCCGGGTCACGGAACAAACAAAAAACGAAACAGTGAGTCAAGTGCTAGTGCAGTTAGTTATAAAGTTAGGTCTACAGTGTATGATCGCACGAACAATTCCGTCTTCAATAACTTTCTGAACAGCGACAGATATGTTGAAGAACGGACTGCATATCCGGCAATCTGTGCCATACTGAGGTCGCAGCAGCAGAGAAACCTCTACCTATATACCTTGCATGCCACCTGAATTAAGTCAAACCGTCTACAGCTCAATTCAACCAAGACAGAAGTTCTCTGGTGACCGGCGCCAAGGCAACAGCACAGCATCCCGGATGCGTAGATACGGGTCTGCGCCGACGATATCAAGCCTGCTAACTTGCTAAGTCCGTTCGTGACCTTGGATTATATATCGACAGCGACATGTCAATGACGACCCATGTGTCACGGACCGTGTCCAGTTGTTTTGCAGCTCTGTGTCACATACGCAGCATCCGTCGCTCCGTCAGCCAACCTGTTCTTTGCCGTAACTTCAAACAGCGTCACCTCGTTTGTTTCGTCACGACTCGACTACGGCAGCGTCACACTCAACGTCGACGGCATCACAAGGCGTCTGATATATCGTCTGCAGTCCGTGCTCAATGCGGCAGAGAGACTGGTGTACAACAGTCGTAAGTACGATCGGATCACGCCGCTCCTGCGCGATTCGCACTGGCTGCGCGTTCCTGAACGCATCCAGTTCCGTTTGACCGTTCTTGTGTTCCGCTGCCGTAACCAGACCGCACCTGAGTGAATATGACAAGCACGAACACTAACCTTGACATGGCATTTGTTTATTTTCTTAATAAACAACAGTATATGGCTCTAGGGTTGAGGTTAATATATCGCTGGCCTTCCTTCACTGTGTAGGGATACCTCTCTACCCCCCGACCTTTCGTCTCTGATATAGCCATATCTGTGCTGAAAAGGGACGTTAAACTCCAACTAACTAGCTAGCTTGTTGTTATACACATATGCCACTAACGCAAAAACACAATATATTGGGAGGTTAGACGAATTTATCGGTGTCATGTTTTGGGGGCTTGATCATTTATGTTTGTGTGGTATTGTGTGGCGTTGTTTGGGGTCGTTATAGCTAAGGGCCAGGCTTAGCCCCCTCATGCCCGGTCAACAAAAATTAAATTTAAAAATAAAAATAGAGCTTTAAAATATAAATTTTAATTTGGAGGTTTGTGTTTTAAGAAGGCACCTAAAATTACCCAAATCCTAAGCAGTGTAGTTTTACTACCTTGGTTCTGTAGGTCCTGTTCTTCTGTCACTCCCTGACACTGCGAACATCATGGCCAAGACGCATGCCACGTTGGCAATACCGTACTCCGGGTTAAAAGCCACTCACTTACATAACTATTCTTTGGAATACTAATTAGTAAACATGGGAAGTAGACTATAATGAAAATATTTTGGAATAATGATAATGTACTTAAGGGGTAAAGTAGCCTGACGATGTTACAGTTATTGGTAGTCGTATATTTATGATATACACCCAGTAGCACGCTGTAATGACGTCGCCGGACAGTTATGCTGAAAATGACATTGATGTAACAGCTGATGTCATCAGGAAGCGTTGCGACTCAACCCGACAATCAACGTCTGTCGTGGAACCGATGCTTCCTCCGTGCAGAATTTGCTCGGAGAAAGCGTCAGGCTTTCACTACGGCGCTAACACGTGCGAGGCGTGCAAGGTGAGGTGTACCTGAGTAGACAACAGACGTCGTTGTTCAGCTTTATTTTTTTTTAGCAAACGCTGCCGACAATACAATATAGCGCAGCTTAGTGCTTTCTGCTGCCTTTGCAGCGTACGTATGTGCAGTGCTGTTAGGTAACGAAGTAAAAGTACTTCGTTACATGTAGAAAGTAACTTTTAGTTACTTTTTACAGGTAACGGAGTAAAAAAATAATCCGGTACTTTTACTTGTAATGGAGTAACTTTTTGGCCAGTTACTTGTACTTTTACTTCGTTACATCTGCAAATACGCCGCTTGCGTTACAAGTAACAAATTATGACCCGGTCGTAAATTCCAACAGGCGAATAGACGAACAGACCAGGAGCTTGAAAGGAGAAACCGAACCCTGGGTTAGTCGCGAGTCGCGAGGCTAATTAATACAGGCAGTGCTGTGATACGGACTCCCTGCTGTGAGACATGCAACGCGCAGTCATGCCAGTCATACCAGTGATGGGCGCCTGTCCGGTCATTAACGACTCACTGGCATGGCATGCCTGGTGCATGGAGTTCTAGATAATAGCATCTAGTATCTAGATGTCCATGCCTGGTGACAGAGTGACTGCAGTGGTCATTGGCCGGCGTACCAGTATGACCGATGAACTGTTTGAGTATCTAGTCTTGCTGAAAAAGAACAGACTGCTGTGGGTCTATGTGATCATGACTGAGGAGGGATGACAATGACAATGATGACAATGACACGAGCGTTGACAGTTTAGTGTTTGATAAGTATCTGAGTGTATATAGAAACTTTGCTGTTACGTGAACTTTGGCTTCAATATGATATTGATTCCAACTGACTCAACTGTAGTCTTCGCTGAAGTTACTTTTACTTTTTACTTAAAAAGTAAAAATAAAGGGCAGTACTTTTTACTTTGTAACGGAGTAACTTTTTGGGGGGTTACTTTTACTTTGTAATTGAGTAACTTTTTGGTCAGTTACTTGTACTTTTTACAAAGTACTGAAGTTGGTTACTTTTAACAGCACTGATAATTACAGTTATTATTGTTTAGCAGTAACTTCGGCTGAAATAGGAGCAACTTTTAACGTACCGGTATTTGACGTTGTATGTTGAAATGAAACTTACGTGCGCGTATTACATTATTATGTTACTTTTAGTTTACTTTTATATTAGGAACATATTACTTTTATATTACTTTATAAATTGATGGTCCGTCCGCATGTTGAATTTGCGTATTCTGTATGGTGTTCCTTCAAAACATGATATTAGAGAGAGAGAAACCAAACCGACCACTAAACATATAAGTAAACTGAAAAATAAACCACACGGGGATAGATTAATTCTCTTAAACCTCACTACTCTAAAATGCAGACACTGACGAGGCGACATGATTGAAGTTTTCAAAATTACACATAACATATATGGTGCAGGAGTATCACCACGTCTTTGCTTTTCCACAAGATCTAATACTAGATAACTAGAGGCAATGATTATATTTATACATTTCTTAATCACACATTTCATTATGATTTGCGTAAGCATTTCTTTTCGGCACGTATTGATACCATTTGCCTGCCTAATTCAGTATTTAATGCTAGCACCCTTTAATGCATTTAAATCACGCTTAGGTGAGTTTTGGTCGCATCAGGAAGTTAACTTTGACTTTATGGTCGACTGGACAGGAACCGAAAATATAAAGTAATAATGTTTGATACTTTAGTTAGATGATAATAATGCGCACTTAGAGGTGTTTGACACCTGCTTCCGTAACTTCCTGTTGAGTTGAGTTGCGTTGAGTTGAATATTTTGGAGTTCCTATCTACAGTGGCTTGCCGAGTGTCGTCTGGCCATTTTAATATTTGACAAAATGATTCCAATTAATGCAAACATAACAATCTCGCGAATTTAATGCTTTCAAAGATTTCTATGCAGCAAAACAACAGATCTGACACAGGACACACCGATGTCCATTTCAGTCCAACTACTTGTGAGATGGCAGTTAATATACTCTCATCTTCTTGTATAAACAGATCACTTCGTCGATGTGGTCAATGTAAGCCGATGTTTGCCCAGACTTCGGCCGTCCGCTGCTAGAATGACCACCAATCGACCTAAATCGATATGGCGAATATTTTATTGATCACGATTAATGCCCAGGTCTTGTCGGGATGTGCCTGCTCTGAAATTACCATGTTTTTGCAAGGTTTGTTTGGGTACAGGCAACCTTCTGCTCCCCATCTTGTCGAACGGCTGTTCTGAAGTGGTTGACGTTCACTGCAGTCAGCCTATGGACCTATTTATTCATTCTGTTCGGACTTCTTTATTGAAACAGAATATGTTTCTTTCAAAATGCTAAGCTCGAGATAGAGGAACATTTTAAAATACATGATCTTTTCCAAATCTATAAGATTAAATTTTCGATTTATGAATAGGAGTGCTAGTCTGGGCACGCGTCACATGCGACAGGTTTCTATGCAAGCATCGGATTGTTACACATAAGCCGATTTGACGTTAAACTTATACCGGTAATTGTTTGTAGTTGAACACTTATCAAAATTATAACCTACTTTCTCAGCCGGAAAACTACGACATGCTATAGTTAAATCGTTTTGTATGTTGCGGGCGAGTGAAAAAGTACGAATAGGCCTATACTCGGCACGAAAGAACAATATTATTGTTCTTTGAGGACTGCAGTTTAAAGACATGACAAATGCTCTACTTCTGTTTCTAGGAGAATATCAACTGTAAAATATCACTAAAACATTTGAATGGACAACACAGGACTACAACAGACTAACGTGGAGATTACAACAATCACGAGCGACAAATCAGTGACGAGTGACATTCAAATTCAATAGACAAAACGCAACATAGGCCTACTTTTTTGTTACCGTGCGACTATTACAGAGTGTTCTCATAAAATACCCTTACAGATATTGTTTGTATTTGAAGTATTTCTGTAACAGCTAGTACTTTTAAACCCAATTTGTGCAACGCAGTTTGGACATCATATCTGTGTCCATCATTCTGGGCCGTTTTCATTTATCTATTTTTAACTTCGCGCTTGTTAGGGAGTTCTTGCCGTTCGTACTCACAGTATTTAGCCATCACGTTTTTACCCGCGCGGCGCTAGCGATGCGAGGGTATTAGCCATCGTCGTGTGTCTGTGTGTGTGTCTGTCTGTCACACGCCGGTATTGTATCGAAACGGCTAAACGTAGGATCACGCAAACAACGCCACGTGATAGCCCAGGGACTCAAGGTTTCTGGAGCCAAGAGCCATTGGTGGTCGACACTCCTTCTTCCCCCTGAAATTTGTGCTCAGAGTGACCCACCCCCTTTCGAACACCACAATTTTGACCAATATCCGCTCATAGCGCC
>Ga0209780_1003448_pt1 | contig 11802 bp, 7 predicted proteins | sample WorMetexBAHAMAS2_FD_187384 | JGI IMG/M metagenome (GOLD analysis project Ga0209780, IMG submission 187384) | Marine gutless worms symbiont microbial communities from Max Planck institute for Marine Microbiology, Germany - Inanidrilus exumae... | ecosystem: Host-associated > Annelida > Digestive... | reverse complement strand
CGGATCTCAGCCGTTTCTGGGTCATAGGTCACGGAAAGTAGGTCAACTTTTAGGGGACACATTCTAGATTGATACTAGCATTTTTTCGTTTGTCGATGTGACGTTTCGTTGTAGAGATATGTGGTGTCGTGTGTGGTTGTCACTAAAAAAGTGGTAAAATGTTATGTTTTTTTGCGCCCCAATGTTTTGGGGGAAACCCCAAAATTTTCGGGAGGCATTGGTAAATCGCCACCACTTTCAACCTACTGGACAAGTTTGGTTGAGATCCCATGGCTGGTCTTTCATCTATGCTGATGAAATAAAAGAAATAAATTAGCCCCATACGGGACTGACGGCCGACTCCTACTTACTGCCAACTTCAAAGTCACGTGACACAAAAACTGGGACAAAAATGGAAAATCCGGCCCCGATAAGCTGTAGGTATTGTGCCCTAATGTAAGAATCCGTGGTCATTTGCCAGCCCCCATTGTAAGTGGGGGAGGAGATAGCCTTTGAAAATGGGCAAATTTAGGACTTTCGAAAGCTCCTGACCTTGACCTTGACCTTGCATCGGGTCATACTGCATACCGTCATGCATCACTTGTCGACCTCTACCTACATAACAAATGTCGCTGAAATCGAAGAACCTTTTTGTGGATGGTCGGACGGACGGACAGGTCGACTCGGAGGAGTCGACCTAATAAATTACAGCAGTAAAATATAATGGCCTTGCGTTCGGCGGCCATAAAAAGATTTTGTCATGTGGGTCTGACCTGTCCATCGCGACCAACATGTACTGGTCGATGCATATTCAGCGAATTGTGCAAATGTCGCACTTGGGCAAATGCAAGTTCGTGTCTGCAATTAAAAAATATAAAACATCAACACGGATCAAAAGTACCAATAATACAATAATAATACAATAATGGTTAGTTTAGTGCCCAGCCTACAACGAAAACGGAACGTGGACAATTGCAGGAAAAACAGCCAATTTGCTGTAAAGTCCATAGCAATGTTCAGCTTTGAACCATCATAAAACTAACATTCAAAGTAGGCCTAACGTAACCAGAACTCAGACCATGATCAGAGCTGTTGTTCACAAACTCAGATACGGCAGTTTAAAACATGATGCCACTGAAGCCAAATCAGGCATATAAAACTGCAAATAATCATTTAATGACTTTAATTGAGCACGGAATACCATTACGTATACAGTACACATAACAGCCACCATAAAATACTCCTAAATAGGTGGGGTTCTAACATGGATGCTAACTCACACAACCCTCTACTAGAGATGCCACTGCACCGATTAATCACTGGCCATATCAGTCGGCCGATAATCGGTGCCTAACAATCGGCCGATTACCAATTAATACAAACAACTGATTTTGCTGTCTTATTTAAGTTATTTATTTAGGCTCCGATTGTTATCCGATGACTCTTACTTACTTTAACGACTGCAGACCAACCGAGTCTTTAGTTTTTACCCGCGCGATGCTATGCTAGCGTGGTACTTGCCGTCATCGTGTGTCTGTCTGTCTGTCCGTCCGTCTGTCTGTCACAAGTCTGTGTACTACTATGACGGTTGTTTAAATCGTGGTCTTATGACCACATAAAGGCACATCCTCGCATAAAACCGCGTCTGTTGACGTATTTTCCATCTAAATTCGTGAGGGCATCTTTGCTATGGGTGATCTTAAGTAACCCAAAAATAGCCGAGTGGACAATTTAATGCATGAAATCGTGCATGCACAGAAACTAAACCCCTTATCTAATCCGGATACAATTTTAGAAGGTGGTAGGTATCCCAAATGTAATCATTTATGCTTATTTATGTGACAATCAGTTAAGGGGCTTGCAAGTGGCAGGATCAATGTTGCCCTTCCCTATTGACTTTTGCCGTGCGAGTGTGTGATACAGAAATGAGTGATATTGCGTGAAGTGAGGACCTGCAGATCCAGTCCAAAGTGAAGACACTGCTGAGTGCCTTTGCAGATAGGCCAACTGGCAGGACCCACGGCAGTGCCGGGTAACTCTTATCAGACTCGGCAGACACACGTGCAAATCCTACATGTGACATACATGCTTATCAATACATGTTGTACGACACTTCATTCAACAATGTACCATGTCACGAGGGACATCATATTACAAATAATAAGTTCATCAGACGTAGAACAGCTTTGAGTTAACAACAACGTATTAATTAACTTATAACATATATAACATTGAGGAAATCTTGAACCGGAGGTGCAAGCAAATGACAGGTGGACAGACAGATAGACTGCACCAGTTAGTGGCAAACTGACAAAGTGAGATTTAAGCCGTCACTTAAATGTAGATACTGTAGCAGAAGCTGTGATAGTGACAGGGATTTCATAATCCATATCTTGAGTAACAGTAACTGAAGAACGCTCATGAGTCACATTCATATATGGGATTTGAAGCTGCTGGTCATGAGAGCGCAGAGTAATAGTATGCCTATATGGAAACAAAGTATTATAAAGGTAAGTAGCCTGATTCAGTGCCGTAGCTAGAATATTTTAACGTTTATACTCTTGTGTCATTCACAATTATTTATTTGTTTATTTTCATTATTTATTTTTAAAAATTCGTCACCCCCAGTAGCATGGCAAAGATCCTGGGGTTAAAAAATAAAAACAGGCTGGAATGTGGAATCGAGTGATCCAGTAATTTTTTAAGGACACATCAGCACATTACAAACTATTGTACCAAACAAAGTTGGATAACTATAAAATCAAATAGTAAGTAACAAACGGTAAAAAGGAAAAACCCAATGCTATGTAGGGTGTGCCAATAAAAACAATTCCATAGAAAAACTTCCATATTTCAGAAAGGTAGTACGGATTTGAGCCAAACTTTCAGACTTTACATGTGGGTAGTAGTAGTAGTAGTAGTAGTAGAACGTACTGATTAACGTGGCATAAGCTAGGTAAAGTAGCTTCTAGGACACGGTACACAAATATAAGAAAGCAATTTAAAGTGATGGGAAAGATTTGGTAAATAAAAATGTTTTTTAAGTTGTCTCTTGAAAGACGGTAGAGAAGTTGATGCAGTGACGTTGTATTCATGCAACATATCCTGCAAATCACAGTATAGCATGGTACTGCTTACACTGTTGTAAGGGCGACCAGCTATTCATATGGAGAATAGCAAAATTGGGGGTATCAGAATTCCAAAATCCCTGAACCAATTGTTACAAAATTTGGCATGAGTGATTACATCGACAATATGACCCGCACGCCAAAATTCAAAGCGATCGCATCACAGGGGGTGTCCCGGTAAATGGGTGATATATTACTCTCGCATGGTTTTTAGTTTTTTAAAGATTTTTGTAACCCAAATTTTTGCTCGCATCCCCAAACTACAATGCAACAGAGATTTCAACACAGTTTAATTCATAGGAGGCCAATCTCAGGTCATTGCGTTCCTAGGCAGATAAAACTACAAAAAGTTTCCGTTTCCCCATTTTCACCCCCAAAACACCCCAAAGTGGGTGAATATGCATATTAAAGCCTAAAAATATGCAAAATATTAAAAATTGCATATCTTGAAAACTACAAATTGCCGATTACAACCAAATTTTGCACAGTGATAAAGACCATCAACTACACTTTGTGGGTGTTCCAAAAACGTGTAAAACAAATCCAAAATGGCGGACGGCCGCCATCTTAAAAAATCGAAAAATGACTACATCTCTGCAACAGTTTTCAATCAACTGCTTTATTTGTATGGCAGCTCAAAAGCTGGATTAAAACATTCATACGACTAAAAATATAACAAAATGACTAAAAAATATAAGACATATAAATTACATCAAGAGAGTCATGGTAGTTCGAGACAGCGTACGGAACAATTTTTTTAAACCATGTTGACTTTGCACATATCAACGGGTACTCTTTGGCTGATCGAAGACTACTAATTATTTCAGAGTCACGCTTAGCCGGCAACAGTCGTCCACCAATGACGGTTGGAGTCAGAAAACTAGTGTCCCTGGGATACCATGTGGCGTTGTTTGCATGATCCTACGTTTAGTTGTTTTGATATAATACAGGCGTGTGACAGACAGAGCGACATACATGCACACACACAGACAGACACACGACGACGGCTAATACCCGCACATAGCTAGTGCCGCGCAGGTAAAAATTGAAAAATGGCGATATCTCGGCAACAGTTTGACCGAATTCCAGCAAATTTTATACACTGACATCACCATCATCACCATCATCATCATAAACTTACTATGGCGCCACTCAACCGGTGATCAGCAGCGCCTTACATACACAGAAACATACGGTAAAAAAATCAATAAAAAAGAAAAAATCGATAAAAAGAAAAAGAGTGTTAAGTATAGTCAATCTGAAACAGTAAACAAATAAGTTTTCAGGTGGCGACAATACGCAGAGTGCGAGTCAATGATTCAACTACGAACCATATCGGCAGTTAAAAAATTGAATTTCTAAAAATCCAGGATGGCGGACGGCCGCTAAGTAAAAACTGCTTAATTTTTTTTTAATGCCATTTCTATGCAAACATTCAAGCTGTTGCAACAAAATTTGGCTGGATGATGCATAGGCACACTCTGAACACAGTCAACACTTGAAAATATTAATTGTTCAGAAAAGCTGATTGCAATACTTTGCCCACCTAAAAGTAAACACTGCATTAAAGTCAACTGAAGATGAGATACCGGTACATATCACCACAACTTTCATGCAACACTAACATTTTATGAAGAGTAATTCTAACTCACCTTGAAAAGAATAACTTTCTTTTGCACAAAATATTAAAATGACATTGCTTTTGGTCTAAAATATAGTCAAAAGCACAATATAACACGACAAATGTGTGATGACAATCAGCTCATTATAGACCATAAGGTGTCACAAAAATGTTGAAGGACACCAGACAAGATATCAGACAGGAAGCTCAGCTACTGCAGAGGGACCATGTGCCACCCCACCTGCATTTGGTTTTTCAGTACTAAGCCATGAGACTGGCTGGGAAGAACGTCTCCGAAATGTCCTACTTTGTGTCGATTGGGACGTAAAACCACAACTCGATCAGTCAACCTGTATTTAGCACTCTCGTTGAAGGTAACCACATTGGAATTATGCCGAGATATATGGCATCAGAAAACCACAGTCCACTGGCTTATTTATGGCGTTGTTTCCGTGATCCTATGTTTAGTTATTTTGGTACAATTAGAGACCTACCAAAATTCGGTATTGGTTTCGGCGCCGAAACTAACCTATAATGTAGTTTCGTCGCAGTTTCAGTTACAGTGACAAAGCACCAGTACACTTTCGGTTTTTGGCCAAAACTGTTCGGCTGACAACCGAAAGTAACCGAAAGTGGACACGTGCAAGCCATGGCCGTCTCCACTGACCACAGTCATGACAGCCGTGTACAGACACAGTCAGTGATGGTCCACAGCTGACACTGATGAGCAGCAGGAATCCAGCATCACGCAAAGCAGGGCAAGAGGCCTACAGAACAAAATGTGGAAAATGGAGTGCTTTAGGGTAGTTAACGGTCATTCAAGTTCACTGAAAATAGCATCATTCGAGAGCGCATAACTGGAATTCGCCTACCTAGATCCTTGGCATTGAAAAACTAGAATCCCTGGACTATCGTACTGCAATACCAGCGTGACAGACAGACAGGCATGCAACGAGAGCACATACCTCGCTAGCATAGTGTCCTGCCATAAAATTGGGCCGCGTGACCTGATCACTCCCCTTTTAGGGGTGGTTTGTCACACGTAATCTAGCACTTGCTACAGGGAATCTATACATGAAATTCGAAGTCTCCATGTCTCTCATTATGAAGATGTGAAAAGTGATACAGAATGTGGAAAATGATATGGTTTGGGGTAGTCAGTATCGTGAGACACTCGTCAAAAATCACTAACTTTAACTTAACCTTCCCCACCTGTAATTGGCACTCCCGCTGGGGCAACCCCATTGCAATTTTGCAGATATTTTTGGCCTCAGAAAACTACAGTCGCTAGGTCAACGTTCAGCGTTGTTTCCGTGATTCTACTTTTAGTCATGTTGGTACAATAGTGACTTATGATGCAGAGACTGACAGACGTACAGACTGAGATATTAGGACCACAGCATCAAGAGAGTAAACATAAAGTAGACATGCTGCATGTCCGATTAACTGAGTTGCGTGCAGCACACCAAAATCTGCCCCCAGCTATTCGCACCCTCCGTGTAAAGGATTTTTGAAATTTTCAAATTTTTAATGGTCAAAACGGCCAAGAAGGTCGAAGTGTGTCATCGGGCCGAATTTCATAAAAATTGCTTGAACTGCAGCCGAGATATGGTGATTTTTTATATTTTTCAAGATGGCGGCTCTTAGTATACGGGTGATGCTCAACACCAAAGGTTTTGATAATCCATCGGTGAATCTGCAGCCATGGGCGTGGCTTATGTGGACGGATGGACGGCATGCGCAGACCAGCTGCGGGCGTGGGCGAAGGGAGAGGGCGGCGGCACGGCGCGTGGCTTACGGCGGGCGGCCAAGCCACAATCGAGTGTAGCGAGATTGTGGCTTGTATACTGCATTAGGATAGCATCACATGGTAAGAATGGGTTACATGACCCTAACCACGCCCATTGGGGGTAGTTTGTCATCTCAAAGCTAAAAGTTGATATAGCTTATCTGTGTGCAAATGATGACTTCATCCATTCCAGTGATATGACCGGGGTCTCCGCAAAGTTTTTAAGGGGTCACATGACCCTGACCACGCCATTGGCGTATGCAGAGGGGGGGTTAGGGGGTTCAAACCCCCCCCATTGAACAAACATTGATTTTTCACAAATTTCAAGTTATCGTTATCACCGTCTAATATTGAAGAAAATCAGGAAAACGCACTCCTACAGCTGAACATGCAGTTCCCATCAAGTTGAAATGATTGTCGTCGTCAGTTCAACTGTCGGCACCATACTGTGATTAATGATATAAGCACTCAAAGTACGAAACTTAACAAATTCGCGATCTCCTTTTGTCGTACAGGGCCTAGGAAAGCTCCAGCTTCAGGGGGCGCTTCGCCCCCTGACCCTCTGACCAGGGGCTCTGCCCCTGGACCCCGCTGGGGGCTCTGCCAGACCCCCGTTATATGCTTGCGCTTCGTGCTCGCCATGTCACACCCAAACAAAAAACTCTTGTATCCACCAGTGTAACCCTCCATTGTGAAATCCTGCGTACGCCTATGGACCACGCCCCTTTACTGTTACGCTTAGGGTTAATAGAGTTTAGCAAAGTTAGTAGGGTGAGTACGATTGGTAGGGTTAGGGTTACTGTTATGTTTAGGTTTGGTGGTAGGGTAGGAGTTAAAATTTCCGGATGTGCAGTAGTGGAATTTTATCGGGTGTCCGACATGCCGTCACAGCCTACAAATGAGAACAATTCTCCTATCTACTGTTATCAGTGAAAGTAAGCTGCCACACTATTATCAACTTAATGCACAACTGTTCCAGGCTTGGGAAAATATAAGAAACAAATAGATATTTACAAACCTTGAATGCGCTATTAATGCGAGCTTCATTCTGAGGCGGTGTAGACCAAACTGATTCTGCCTTGGCAAGTAACAGGTTGTCAAAGTTGTTACTCTTCAACAGATAATAGCGCGCATCATATGTTATAAGCTTTAGCTCAGCCGGAATGTTCTTTATATGTATATCACATGCATGCGATGACTGACGCCTTATGCTGTCATCCTGTCTAATGTTACGGCATGGAGAATTCGATCGTGATCTGCTAGAGAATCGACGGTAATAATTTGAGGCAGATGGATGAGAAGTATCTCTTCTTGCATCACGTGATCTTGGTCGTTCTTTGTGGGATTTATGCCTACTGTATCTTAACTGTTTAGATTCTTCCAATGTGTCATGTCTCTCTCTGGAACAGCTACGTAATTGAGAATCTGATTTGTGCATCACCAGTGAATGTTGATGACAGTTTCTGTGCACTGTTGCATTCATGCACAAACATCAATAAGATGATGCATATGACAAGCTGGCATCTAACAACAAACTGTGTCACATATATATTCAATTATCATATTTTTTCAGTAAGAAGCACAGTATCAACTCACAAAGTTCTGCAATTCACACAACTAGCATTGAACAATCAAAAGTTATTGCTATTATATCAAAAAGGAGGTAACTAGGATCTAATGAGACATCAGATTGTGAGTGTGAGTAGTTTCTAGATGGTATATCAGACAATAAGGCTATTCATCGAGGTAACTTCATCAACTTGCTATCTTTACTGAAATTTTCTGTCGTACGACAGCTGCGATCGTGCGTATCGAATACTACATTGTACAAAACATTTTACAATTCTAAGTTTCACACTCGTAAGTTGCAGTATTTTAAATCTGTCAGAAAAAAATAGTTAGAGTTAGCTTCACTCCACACTACACTGTTAAAAAATTTCCATAGATTACAAAAAGATTCCGACAGCAATCTTGCGAGAACCTTTTCAGGCAGTTCGGTAAATCAATGGATTGATTTTATGCATGTATTACTTCCTGTGTATTTACGGAAAGGTCCGTACATAAGATACGTATCGTTTTGTAAATACACAGATGTAATGCGCAACGATCGTAATGCATGCATTACGGCCGCAGTAAGAAAGCTACTTAACAAAGCGGACCCGCTGAGTTGGGAGGGGAGCAAAAGTGACTGTGGGAATGGAGGGAGCTGCGAACTGCAAGTCAGCCTCCACCACATAATCTGGTTAACTAAACAAGTAGAAAGCTGTCGCTGACAAACCCGCGCGTCACGCTGCATCACGACTAACGGCAAAATTTTAAAACAGTCAAGTGACCATAACCACGCCCTTTTGTTGGTGATATGTCATCCTGTTGCATAAAATTGATATTGCCTACTCGTGTACAAAATTTGTTGACTTTAGGTTCAGCTGTTCCAGTGATATGATTGGAGCCCCAAAATTTTGTAATGGGTCACATGACCTGACCACGCCCCTAACAGGGACAGTTTGTCATCCGTAGGCTGTGACTTGCATATTCTACCTGTACATCAAACTTTACATCAAACATCTCTGTGATCGCCAATTACGAAGATGCATAAGGCAATGCAAAATGTAGAAATTGACGTGGTTTAACGTGCTTAAAGTCACCCAAGGTCATCGGCAACATAACCATTCGATAGAACGCATATGACTTCCTATTCGAATTTAACAGAAACTATGAGGCTATCTCGTACCATTTTCGACATATTATCGCTTATTTTCTGAAAATTAAAGAGGTCACGTGACAGTAACCACGCCCCTTTCAGGGACAATTTGTCGCCCGAAGGCTGGGACTTGCTATGATCAACATGCACACCAAATTTGAAGTCTCTAGCTTAAGCCGTTCCAGAGATATCTTAAGGGGACTAAAAGTTTAAAATGGGTTACGTGAAGTGGATGCCCATTTCAGGGACATTTTGTCATCCGTAGGGTGGGATTTGCTGTTCAGCACACATATTAAGTGTGAAACGTCTACGATTACCTGCAAGGAAGAAATAAAGGGCAACGCCAAATGTAAAAATTTTAGTTTTGAGCCACCCTTTGGGGGACTTAGGGGTAACGCACAGGTTTCATCTATGGCTCGATGGAAAGCGCGTAGTCGACTTCCTATTACCGATAATTGAATTTTTCTTGCTAGCTCTCACAACTGCGGCACTATTCAGCGAAATCTGTCGAAATCTGCATTTTCCGACGGGGTGGGTCACTTTGGGCGCAAATTTTAAGACGTCGCCCGCAATCTATCTATGGACCGTTAGATAGAGGAATGCTGTAGCTACAACTTTGCCGCTAGACGTTTTCACATGAAGAAACTTTGCAGCAGACTTTTTTTCGACAGAAGTTGAAATTTACTGGAAAAAATAGCAAAATCGCGTTTTGTGCCACCCTTTCGGGTAATTAGGCGTAACGTACACGGTTGATCTATGGCTCATTGAAAAGCGCTTAGTCGACTTCCTATTAGCGCTAATTGAACTTTTTTCGCAAGCTCTTATTGTTGAGGGGCTATGAGCAAATATTGGTCGAAATTGCTGTTTGAAAGGGGGGTGGGTCACTTTAAGCGCACATTTCAGGGGGAAGGGGGATCGTCCACCAACGAATTTTGGCTTCAGAAAACTAGATTCCCTGGGCTATCATGTGGTGTTGTTTGCGTGATCCTACGTTTAGCCATTTTGATACAATAACGGCATGTGACACACACACACACACAGACACACAGACACACGATCATGGCTATTACCCACGTAGAGCTAGCTCCGCACGGGTGAAAACAAAAGAAATAAAACATGGACACATATATGGCATATATGGCGCCACCTGGCTAAAACAATTATACTTGTTAAAGTTGTTATATACTTGAAGCTCTAAATCCTAATGGACAATTATATCGACGGTGCGCACGCATGGTCTATAAGCGTGTATAATGTGTTGTTGACCGTGCGCATGCTTTCTTTCTTTCTTTCTGTTATGCCCCACAAGACCTAGCCCCTTTTTCAATGATAAAGTATGAACTATCGACTTCATGTCGATGGTGTTTTATGACCTTAGTACAGCCACATCAGCAAATGGGTAAAAAAATTGGCCCCACCACGAACCCCGCTACGCGCCTCCGCGAAAAACTCCTTTCATTAATGCGATACAACCTTTTTATGGGTGTCAATGAAATGCGCGTAAAAATATTACCGTTACTGTGTTGGTTAGGGTTTGTGTTACGGTTAGGGTCAGTTTAGGTTGATTTGTTAGCAGTAACAGTTTAGTGGCATTAAGTGTTGCCATCTCGTGACCGTCAGCAAAATATAACGTGCGCATGGTCAACAACAGGTGACTTGTAATGCCGTGCACTTGCGCACAGTCAACAACACATTACACGCGCTTATCGACCGTGCGTTCGCACGGTCCGCAACATCAACCAATCCTAATACTACCCCTAAAGTTATACCTATGCCTAACGCTACTTAACTAACCCTAAACCTAACCCTAAACTATACTGCAACGGGCACGTGCACGGTCACACGCATCAGTGCATTTAAAATAGCCTACATGTAAGCCGTCGCTGCTGCATTAGTTGCACAGCTAATGCAGCAGTGATGGCTTACGTGTAGGCTACTTGAAACGCATTGATGCGTGTGACCGTGCGCGTGCCCATTGCAGTATAGTTTAGGGTTAGGATATGGCGATAGTAAAGAGCAATACACGCGGATGTGGCTAGAGTGAAGATTAGGGGTACTCATTGGAAATACATAGAAAACTTCCGTGCAATCTATTTCACTTTATTTCGTTAATTTGTCACAACAACAGGGGAGGGGGCTTTGCCCACTCCCCAGCAAAGGAACCACTACATTTGCGAAATAAATGTCTAAAAAGTAAAAAAAACAACAGTAAATATCAATACTGTGCATTATAATACGTACCTCTAAAGTTCATAACACGTCCATTCACTCACTGTTTAATTTTCAGCAATTAAAGGTACCAAAGCCGTTAAATATTCAATGCATTTCCTATGAGTACCGCTAAACTTCATGGGTCCCTGCGGATGTTTTGGCTACGTTTAAAGGGTTGTTGAACAAAATAAGGGAAACAAAGATGGGCTTCTTCATTGACTAGTCCGCCAAGCCTTGGGTGTGACTAATTACCACATCGGACCACATCTGACCCCATCGGACCCCCCTGGTACATTATGAGGCACCTAGGAACCTGCCACAACAATAAGAACACTTCCAAAGAAGCGTCAGAGTTAAGTCGACTTCCGATCAC
>Ga0209780_1003447_pt1 | contig 11802 bp, 8 predicted proteins | sample WorMetexBAHAMAS2_FD_187384 | JGI IMG/M metagenome (GOLD analysis project Ga0209780, IMG submission 187384) | Marine gutless worms symbiont microbial communities from Max Planck institute for Marine Microbiology, Germany - Inanidrilus exumae... | ecosystem: Host-associated > Annelida > Digestive... | reverse complement strand
CTTGGTCTTGGCGCTTTCTGGTATTGGTTTTGGTCTTTGTCTTGACCTGTATGGTCTTGTTTAACAATGTATGGTCATGCATTATGCTTTTGGTCACAAAACTGCATAAGAATTTGATCCATCATGCAAACACCATAGCATGATGTGCTATACTAAGTTACTACGTTACGTTATATACACTTGCAAATATTACATAGTTTTTGGCATAGTGCGGTAAGTCTTTTTATACATGCCACCATCATGTTTGCCTGCAATAATTTACATATGACTGATATGCATGCTAAGAGGTAGAATATACTGAAAGCAATAAATAAGTAAACAAATAAAGTTAATGGGCGCTTAGCACTGCACTATATTATATATATTATTGCATATAATGCGTTTGCCATAACTATGGACAATTTACGATTACTGTCTAGTGGTATACGTCTGCAGAGGGACCACGCGACGCCACCGGTATATTATATAACTGCGAGGTGGAAATTCTGTAGCACTGTAGCAGATGCTAAAATTCAAGACTTCATGCGCAGTATTTGCCTATCTATCATCTAATTTGTTAAACGAAGTAGGTTTGTCTCTTTTTCGGTATTTTGAAGTAGGCCTACGTGTGTGCGATATCGTCGTCAAAAAGTTCACGTTCGCTATCTCATCTCCTGATGAGTTCTTGTCTAGCACGCCTGTCATGGAGTACACTAGGTAATTCGAAACGAAAGTACGACTGACAACATTTAATAAGGTCGACATTACCCGATTTAAACAGTTTCAGTTGTATTTGTTCGGCTAGTCACCTGCGAATTTGTGACAGACCGACTGAGTTACCGATATTGACATCGGTAATGTACCGTACTATCATTCACTTAAGCTGCAGTATTGTAATCGCTACTGAACTGAACGGGGTCAAGTCTGCAGTCTGTACCTTGCGTTTGGACTTGAGTGTTTCATCCTGGCTTGCAGTCCTCTCGCCGATCGACTTGTGGCCCCAAAGCTCCACTCCAACGCGGGTGTATGTGATAGCCAGCACCGCCAGAGGAACGACGTAGGTAACGGCCAGCAGTAGCATCGAATACCTGAATCCAAACATCACTAATTAAACACAGCTGTCACCTAACAAAAAGGTGAAAGTACTCCCATCGTCTCCCAATGGGCAGGTGCGGACATCGGTTTGCTAGGCAGACAGCCCCCAGGTGAAATTAGTCATAAACGCGAAAGTGAGGCCCGCGGTTACCTTTCCAGCTGCAGGGCGTCAGTGCGTCACCGCCTTTGGTCGGCACCAGTTTACACTTATCGTTGTTGGAGATTATCACGATGTCACGCTTCAGCTACAGCGATAGCGCCAGATCACAGTTGTCAACTCTGGGGGATGGAATCGGAACCCGCCCCATATATTACCTTGGGTATACCGAAAAAGGGGTGCCTTACTCCTAAAGGAGCGTAGGACGGGCTGTTCATTTACCATACTGAGGCCTTGAGCCCGTTGGTAGATTAACCACTAATGCCCATGACATGCGTACCAGAAACCGGTACCAGATTATGGTACCAGAAAACTGGTACCAGAATATGGTGCGTGTGTCATGCAATCAGGTACCAGTTTTTTTCTAATACCAAAAGAACTGGTACCAGATTGCATGACACACGTACCAGATTCTGGTACCCGTTTTCTGGTACCAGAATCTGGTTCCGGTTTTTGGTACGTATGTCATTGGCACAAGTCTGTGACGAGTGGCCAGTGCGACGCCAGACCTACGGTTGCCTTCCCAACTGCAGGGCATCACCGGTCAAGGTCATGGTCAAGAAACCCAGATCCACACGAATGACGGTTTAGGCTTAATAGTGTATCAAAGATGTTCGGTCGCTGGGCTCCGATGGACTCTCTCCGGAACAGCTTACGGAGAATGTCTTTCCGGTGTTACTGACCGGTTGAAGCCATGGCGTCAGACTATTATTATTTTACGTTAATGTTATTAGATGACGGCACATTACCTTTGCGCAACGCGCCATCTAATTACAGAATCCTGGTAGCGTTTGACAGTTTCATTATTTTACACGACCAGAACGTCGTCACTGCACGTAATGGCCGTTGACAACCGTACACGTACATCTAGCATTGCTAGATTTTGGACACCGTCCTCGCGTTCGCACACGTACACGTTCTATCGCTGTCGACCGCCGTAAACGGCGCGAAACGGTCGTCGACAGCCGTTACATGACGCCTTAACTCTATGCAGATATGTGGCTAACAGTTCCTTGCAGCGTTTTCGTGACAGCATGACTAATCCTTACATAGAATAATAATAATAATAATAATAATAATAATAATAATAATAACGCAGATGGTACTGGAATAACGCAGACTTCCTATAGGACTAAACGTGCGTCCGAGATAGTATGCGGCCTAGGCGTCACAGCGACTGAATGGCGCGCCGCGTGCAAGACGAGAGACCTAAATAGACAAAACCGACGAGCAGGAGTAATCCGGAATAAAACACCCGAGTCCGTGAAAGGAATCCAATGGGACTCCATGGATGATACACGAGCGTGGAGACAGAGGTGACGGTGACAACGGTGAGGATCGAAATGCTGCGGAGCTTGGTGTACGTACAGAACATACACTGATACGGATTAGTCTCGCGAAAAGATTCGGTCACTTGTTATCAGGGCTGGAAAAAAACTAGGTTTTTAAAAACCCAATTGTACAGCCCTACTTGTTATAGGAATGGCAATAAATATATCAAAATCAGATATGGACGTCGGTCCAGTCATCCCATGGGTTGCGTATGAATTTTTCACTTTCTGTGCTGTTTGGGTTGGGTTGGGTCCATCCCGTTCGACCCCGTGGCAACTACCCTGGACACAGTACTGTATGTATTGTATTAAAATTTACACATCACGCAGAACATAGGACATGCAATATATACCATACAGTAAAAGTAAGTGCATGTGAAGGTATAGACGGGTACATGTACACTTAAGTCTATACCTTTAAAAATATAAAGAAATTTATACAAATATTCATATTATGAGCCTATGACAAATAACGACTTAAATGTGTTATAACGTCTTTGAAATGTTCAAAACTTCGAACGTATTGGAGGTAAGCACTGCGTTTTCAGATGTCTTAGCGGAAATTCATGCCATTATTCTTCGTGCTGTCTGTCCATTCCCTATTATCTCTTTAGTGCTTGGCTGACTAAGGTTTTACGTCCCATGCAACACAGAATAGGTCATGTTTGCGCGTTATGTCGTCAATCAAATAAACGAACATTATTATAAAAATGGAAACTAGATATCCAGTAGAGGGATCATTTGGTAGTGAATTTCCGGCGATCTGTAATCCTTGCGTAGTTATAACGGCCTGACGTCGCAAGACGTGGAAATGTTATGAAGAATTTTTGCGTTTTTTTGGGGTAAAACAACCTCTGACGCTGAAACGTTTCGTGCGTTATTTACCTGACAAAAAATTTGCCTGCCTCTCAAACTGTCGCTACTGTGCGGATCGTACCCAAAATCTACCGGAGCCAGCCCCCAACAATGTACTCAGAGTGCTCCAGATTTCATCCAAATCGGTTCACTTTCGGCGGAGTTATAGCCGAATGCGTGAACACCGCTAAATCTCCCCATACAGTAAATCCAATATTCGGCCGAAGTCTATCTTCGAGCCGAATAACAAGTTAAAACAAATGGTCTTTTTGCGCCATCCTGTATATATCGCACATCTCACGTAATTATGTTGCAGTCTTGTCACTGATGACGTCATTCAGAGTAACGGCTACACGGAGGATAACTTCGACCTCTCCTGTAGGGCTGCAATCGAATATTCGAATAATCGAATATTCGAATACAAAAATTGTATTCGAATCCCGTTAGCAGTATTCGAATACCACAAATTATTCGAATATTCGAATATTCAACACTAAATAATCAATACTGTACAGTTTGACGGCGACGACAACCAGACCAAACTGCCCGCTCAATAGCCTACCGGATATAATCTGAGAAATGCTGACGACAACTTTGCTCAAATCGGACACCCATTTCTCAATTTAGGCTACAGTTAGGCCTAGCGATAATAACACGGGGGAGTTGTTTTATGAATATTCGAATACTTCCGTGACCGAATATTCGAATCCAATTTTTGCCAACGAATCCCAGCCTTACTCTCCTGCATGTAAATCGCGAGCATTTATTGCGTCGACCGGGCAGACCGAGTTCCGGCTACATATTAGCATCACGCGTATCGCCGTTTCCATAATTCGGAACCCGGAATACGCACTGCTGGCGCTTCCATGCCTACATAAGATTTTAATGAGGAAAACCCGCAGCAAACAGTACGACTGGAATGGGAATGATAGAGATGAGCCGGGACTGGTTTCCAACGGTCGGTATTACCGTGCCATTTATTTAACATACACGGCGCACCAGAAAACTAATCCCCTGATTTTTGTTGCATGTAAGTTCAGCAACGTGACTTTGACTATTCTATAAACATGTAAAATTTTATACAAAGCAGCAAATTGCCTATCCATTGCTAAACAATAAGAAAGAACGGCAGGGATTGCGTTTTGGCGTAAGCAGCGACTCTGGAGTAGCTGCAGAACCGGCAGGAGCTACACCAACCTCTAAATTGGCGTGAGATACTCAATCACAGTATTTTCTTACATGCCAAATTTAAGCTAGATCATAAATTCTGTCGCCCATGCGGGATGAAAACCGCCGAAAACCACGACGTCTACCAAATTTGGAGCTACGCTAGCGCCGTATATGCTGTCGTCGCGTGTTTGTCTGTCCGTCTGTCTGTCTATCTGTCGGTATGTCACAAACCGGCACTGTACTAAAACGGCTAAACGAACTTTAATGAAGGATCACGCAAACAACGCCGTACGATAGCCCAGTAAACCTAGTTTTCTAACGAAAAAAAATATTGGCGAAAAGCTAACGGGGTCAGCCCCTACACGGCGCAAAATAGAGGTGGGGTAGGTATAAATTGGCGATTTGCGACCAACATCTCGCTATATCTGAAAAATGGTGCAAGATAGGAACATAGTTACTATGAAACACTAATAAGGACTCGTATGCGCTCTATCGAAAGACGCTATTTCCAGTGACCTTGAGTGACCCCTAACATACCCAAAACCACCCCATTTTCGCTATTTTGTATCGCCTTTCGTGTCTTCGTAGTGGATAGAGATAAAGACTTCAAATTTGGCAGATAGGTTGATTGTAGCAAGTGCTAGCCCACGGATGGCAAATTATCCCTGAAAGGGGCGTGGTCATGTCACGTGAACCATTCAAATTTAAAAGTTGGTAGGCACCAACCATATCTCCGGAACGGCTGAAGCTAGAGAGGTCAAATTTTGTAAGCATGTAGGCTATGTCAAGTCCCAGCATAAAGATGACAAATCACCCTTAAAAGGTTGTATCATCGTTGCACTATCTTGCACCGTTTCTGAGATATAGCGAGATATTGGTCGAAAATCGTCGCTTGAATCCACCCCACCGCTATTTGGCGCCCCTGTTGGGGGTGACCCTGTTGGAAATTCGCCAAGATTTTTAAACTAGAGTTCCTGGGCTATCGTATGGCGTTATTTGCGTGATTCTACATTTAGCCGTTTTGATACAATACCGGAGTGTGGCCGGACTGACGGACACACAGACGGACAGACACAAGACGACAGCATATACCGCGCTAGCATAGCGTCGCGCGGTCAAAACCCACGTAATGATCGAATGTATGCACCTGAAGCAGTTAAGAAGCAAAACACCGCGGCAAAATGGCTTTTGCACATGATTAGCGTTCGGTCATTCGCTTATGCTGTCAGTTGGTGATTTGAATACGCCGGTTTGATATTTATCGTTCCCTGAGTCAACATCAGTGTCAGATCGTAATCTGCTGCCGTTACAACAGTGGTTGTCTGCCATGTGCCATATCGCGAGCGAGTTCTGCGTCTCTTAGCAAAACACCGCACCAATGCAGGGCTGTTAGACAATCAACCTTCAGGCACAAAATTTGGTCACATTTGCAGTTGTAGTTTGCAATAATTTAACAGCTAAAAATCCAATCACACCTCCAGGCTCCAAAAACGCATAGCAACACTACCGTGTGATTTATGGGGCTGCAAGAAAATCGCGGTATCACGGTCACCGTGAATACCGTGATTTTAGACTCGTGTGCCGTGATTTTTGACCATCGCAGTGATCTCACGTCGTATCCGTGACTATCGGCTGACTGCATAAGCGTAATTTTAGGGGGAACAAAAGAATCCGGACCCCCCACTTTTTGGAGTGGGAGGACGGACCCCCACTTTATAAGTACACCAAGTCAGAGCGGTTAACGCTCCACAGCGGCAGAACTTGGCTCTCCAAGTAATAGCAGCATTCAATGCTAAGGATTAGACTGGGCTTAGTTTATTACAATATATGACTTTCATCTATTTTTGCCGTTTGACAAACGTTTCATGGCATTTTGATCCTATGTGGATGGAGCGTCATTTCATGACGCTGTTTTACTGCATTCACGACCCAGCAAAATAGTAACTTTGAAGGCAAAAACTGTGAGTATTGAATGCCGTGATTTTACCGTCATTTTCCCAATTTTCCAAAAAAACTACCGTGATTTTAAGGATTTTACCGTGTGATTTATGGGGCTGCAAGAAAATTGCGGTATCACGGTCACGATGAATACCGTGATTTTAGACGCGTGTGCCGTGATTTTTGGCCATTTGCCCTATTTACACTCTCCCATTTGATCCGACCATACGATTATTTTACCATCACATCACTCATCATCTTCAACTTTTCCGACCTCTTGGTGATGTACCTTTCATTCTCCCTTCTAAGATATCCCTTAACAACCCATCATGATGAAGCACATGCCTTAACCAACTACGCTTTCTCTTTTTTACTGCATCAAGTATACATCTTTTGTCATTACTCTCTTCAAAACTTCGGTGTTGGTAATTTTGTCTTTCCAACTGATTTTCACAACACTTTCCTCCATGTCCACATTTCAAAAATTCCACACGATTCCTTTTCAGTTTAAATCACCGTCCAAGTTTCAGCTGCGTACAGTACCCTACTTAAAACAAGACTTTTTATTAACCGTCTTTAATGAAAAGTTTACTACAAATTTACTGCTAAGTCTGTAGGTGAAAGTACTGTTAAAGTCCGATAATACTTGGTGCTGCTGCAGATAAGAATACTGTGTTGTCCTTTTTATCGGACACAATGTTTTGCGTTTATTACCGATCAAATCATTTACGCCAATTTTACTGGTTTTACTAAATGTAAGCGTTGCATTCGCTATCGTCGATCGCTCTGTCAAAGGGGTTTAGTTTTGATGTAATTGGCTTCCCATTGTTCGCTCGTGGATTCACTTTTTCGATTCGATCCTGCGTACGGCAGGTCACCGTCACAGTCATTACGCATCGGTTCCTAGTTTCATTTCGCGAGTGCTATCATCGATTGTAGGACGTTTCGCGGTTTCGTACCATATCTTTCCGAATTGATGTTTCGTACCATGGAGGGAGGGAGGGGTGCGGTGGCTGTGGGCAGAGCATGCATCAGACCGTGACGACCTGAGCCATGCCATGAACTGCGCCGGCGTGAAACGCTCATCTAAAACGTCGGCGACTTTTGCCGAGACAGACAAGAGCCGATCGGAGTTGATTTAGGCCTAATGAACATGAGACGTGTACGCTACTGACAGTTAGTGATATTTAAATAATTTAAACGCAACCTGTTAATATGTCTCATACTGCATTAACATATTTTTGTAGAAGATTTACGTTTTAGCAAATAATATTAAAATAGTTAGTGTTTTTTAATAATTATGTTATTTATGTTTCATTGTAACTGTATACGTACTTCGTGTACGATTTCGAATAATAACTAGATGGCTGTATTGTGCGGAATGCCCACAATAGTTTTCGGCTCAAGCGCATTTCTTGTACAGGGTGTAGAGGCTAGGTGAATGACTTTTGAATTGATTCCAACGGTAAAAATGGAAAATAGACATCCCTTAGAGGGATCATTTGATAATGAATCTCCGACGATCTGTAATCATTGCGGAGTTATAGCGGCCGGAATTCTAAAAACGCCAAAACGCCGTAAAGTGAATCCAGTGTTCGGCAGAAGCTAGTTTCGAGACGAATAATAATAATAATAGGTATAAGAAAATTATATTATTAATTAATTATTGTACACGCGCAAAGTAGGCCTGTCATTTTGACAGGCCTGAGGTTGACAGACCTGTCAAACGGCGGCGATAGGTAGTAGCTATTGACCAATCACAAACTGCCATCGCCGCCGATATACCCCTCCCGCGGTATGGTACGAAATGTCTGAACGCAGAAAACAACAGCGTGGTACGAAACGTCTGAAAACCTTTTCACATACGTTTCTTCCAGCCAGTTAAATGCGCCGGCGATTGCGCACTGCGGACAGTCGACAGCCAACGGCGACACTCGCATCTGTCGTATATTCAACTTATTCTTCAGGGCGGGCCAAAAAATGAACTCCCATGAGCGGGGAATAGGTAGGCTATGGACCAGAGAATAGTCAGTTAAATTTTGGAAGCGATCCGGAATATATTCCGGGTATTATGTGGTGTTTATAGAGAGTCCAGTAGTCGATTAATGTGAAAAGTCAAAACCAATCAAGGCGCAGAGCGCCCGTAGACCGACGTACCTGCTGCTCGCCGGTAAGGACACTATGCCGATTTAAATATGACGTGTTGGAAGTTTGCGCTGTATCAAGTGCCCACTCTCTTCTGATTCACCAATCTGCTCATCCATAACTCCCTCTCTCTTTCACTCCCGGCTTAAAACCTACCTATTTCACAAATCCTACCCCCTTCCCCTCGTAGTTTCACTTCTTCCTCTCGGACTGCCTTCACGGGTTATTGCTAGAACCGTTTCTACTGAGCTACTCGGTTTTTGTTTTTAGTTTTTCTTTATTTTTTCGTTTCTGTGCCGTACGCTAGATTGAGCTGGCCATATCGTCAGCTTTTGAGCGCACATAAATGTATCGTATCGTATCGTATCATAACATGCATCATTTTAATGCAGCGGATAAAAAGGTGACTTACGGTGTCTTAGGGGGCATGCCTCCCTTTGACCCTCTGAAACTCGCCACTGCTGCACGAGGTGCACGTTCTGACAGTCATCAATTCGAAGGCAGTGGCGTTTCTACGGTGGGTATGGGGAGCCATGACCCCCAGAATTTGGGCTTACCTCCCAGGTTGTCCCCTTTTCATACACTAGACCTATAACGCGCCATATACTACGGGGTTAGTTGCTCCACGAGTCGTGTAAATTAACTACAGTAAAATTGCTCGTTACATACACCTCGAGTCTTTACTCCCCACATTTATGTTGGCCCCAAAATAGCCCCCCCCCACATTTTGAGTGCTAGAAACGTCAGTGTTTGAAGGAAGCGTATAGCCGACGAGAAAGATCGCAAAGTGTATAAGAGATCGCTCCCGCTGACTGAGGTCAGAAGGGCACCGTTGTATTACGGCAGTAGATTATCGCTTAATAGTTGGCGACAGACAGTCGGAGACGGACGCACCAGAAGTCGACGGTGCCGCGCGATTCGCCGTCGGGCCAGACGAGATAGCAGACGACGCGCGAATCTTCGCAGTATTCGATCGTCATGGTGCTGGCGTAGATGAAACTCGGCATGGCGATGGCGGCCGACACCAGCCAGATGACGAAGATCACCGTCAACACAATGCCGGCCAGGATCCGCGGTCTCAGCGGATGTATAATCACCATATATCTGCAACGGATAAAACGCATCGACTGTCATCTGACCACCGCCCGCCAAACTGGAAAATGAAATCAATCGACTATAGTGCCAAGACATTTCTCTAAGGGCCTGAAAGTACTGAAATACACCCTGCCCGCCGCGGTCTTCCACCTATTACGGTCGTGAGGCATAGATTATGCTGGCTATACCACCAATAATAATGATAAACATGTTTTGTCCTACATCTTACCTGATCCCAATAATCACACTTATAATCTCAGGCCTAGGCGACATGAACTTACATTGGCGATTAAAGGCGATGCTAGAAACTTTTTTTAAAGACAGTTATTTAAAGACATATATTGATCACTACTATTTCGTATTTTGTACCTTCTTTTCTTTTTTCATTCTCTTGTGTTGTTTTTACTGTGCTGCTGCGTTCTGACAGCTGTATTTTACACATTAAATTGAATTTGAATTAAGCGTGCTCTCAGCATATATATGACTTATTGCCGGACGTCTTGTCAAAACGCCCTCAAATCAAAACGCTCCCAAACCAAAACGCCCCCGGGACGAAACGCCCCAAACCCAAAACGCTGTTTGCATTGTCCAGCGGCGAAATGTCCTGAAGGCGTTTTGGTTTGGGGGCGTTTTGACCCAGGGGTGTTTTGATTTGGAGACGTTTTGAAGCAAAGCAAAGCCAGTTTTATTAGAATACGATGAAAATTCTGGCACCAATTATACAAGTTAAAATCACATTGACTTGCATATTACAATAAATGCAAGCAGGGCCGGTGTCCTTTCACCGGCCTTACAACTTCTCCGGCCCTGGGCAAGCTTGCTACGGCGGCCCATAACCACCCTACTCAGTATTACTGGTGGTCAATTCTAGAAACGCTAATCACGCTGAAACTTATTATTAACGTTAAATCGAATATCAGCTACATAATCCCATTTGCTGATTTGAATGCTGGCGTGTAAAATGCGTACAAAAGTATCACTTTAAGATTTTGGCGGCCTTTAAATTCTGTGGCTCCATGCGGCCGTACGCCTTGCAGGTGCACAGGCTGGCTGTGAGTGGCAGCAATTCACTAGTACAGTTTATACACGAGATCACATTTATAGTAGCAAACAGAATAAAGCAGCGTACGACGAAACCTTAATTCCTACAGATTTATCCACTTATAACCAGGAAAACGGTCCTGTTTGAAATTTACGAAGAAAAAATCAACTAGATCTGTCCGCATCGCGGCGCGTCTGAAAATGGGCCGACGTATCACGACGTATCGGCGTGTCACTGTCAGGTAATTACGTCGGCCACCCACACAGCTTGTGCCGGTTTGAGCACCGTGCATACGCCCGTTACAACGCAAACATTTTGCGTTTGCGTTCGTTAAAGATCTACGGTAACTGCGGTCACCGCTACGAACCCGGACTTGATGAGCTGTCCATTGTTGACTGCGATGTAAACAGACGAATGGGCGTCCACACGCCGTAATTGATTTAACCTTTCGCCGCGCACCACTGCCCGCACATCCAGACTAATCGGCGATTTGGAAGAATACAATATAAACGCGGAGACCAACCAAAAACATGTGTAATAGAAATTGAAAAAAAACATAAACATGTTTTTCCAACATAACAACAAAAATGCGTAGCTCGTAGACTTTTAATGCAAGAGCTTGCGTTCCCAGACCTCTTGTTAATATTGAGTCACAACAAACCCTGAAATCATATTCTGCTATATAGTAAGTAAGTAAGTAAGTTTATCATTTCAAAAGCCATAAAGTGGTACAGCTTGATTACAAGTTACAAATTATCGTTACATACTAAAACACCAGTGATACAACAAAAGTGCAAAAAATAGAATATACATGTACATAATGAAATGTAAGGACTGATTAATTACAAAATCCAACTAGAAATTGTAAGCATCGCGGAGCCGCTGCAAAACCGGCAGCATGCGCGCAACACCCCTAATGCTGTCAACACTAGGAGGGAGGGAGAGTGAGAGGGAGAGTTGAAGGGAAGTAGGGAGGAGGAGGGCAATTAGTGAGG
>Ga0209780_1003446_pt1 | contig 11802 bp, 4 predicted proteins | sample WorMetexBAHAMAS2_FD_187384 | JGI IMG/M metagenome (GOLD analysis project Ga0209780, IMG submission 187384) | Marine gutless worms symbiont microbial communities from Max Planck institute for Marine Microbiology, Germany - Inanidrilus exumae... | ecosystem: Host-associated > Annelida > Digestive... | reverse complement strand
GCATCAGATTGCAGCAACTAGGCATGGACATTTGTAACTGAACCTGTAACCTAAAGTAGAGTATACTAGGACACATGACGTACTGTGGTCATTTTATGATTTCTTTTGTTTATTCATTTTTTTCAATAAGTATAACTGTAAATGCTGAAAAATATCTGTCGTTAGATTTGTGTTTAAAACAATTTCATGTCGTAACGGGTCGTAAGCATTAAAGTTTGTCTTCGTCTGCAGCATATACGTTTGCTCTTGTTCTACTCCGTCATGTTCCAGTCCATCATTTTCCAGTCCGTCATTTTCCACCCCCTGTTTTTTGCTGGTCGGTCATTTTCCACTCCTGCAAATTCCAGTCACCCGAGAGAGACAAGACAGTTGCGTGGACGAAGAAATAATAGTTGTTCAGCTATTCTTTGTCAGTGTAATTACTGTATTGTTCAATGTTCGGCTTGAAGACGCCCACGTGTGCAGTTTAGACCACACATCAAGAGTGACTGCATAGATCGAACGTCACTCCACTCTATGTACAAATATTGTACTTCTTAAAATATCAGAAACGTGTAGTGCATGGTAATGGAGCGGTAAATGTGAATTGTCACTCATCCCATCACTAACCGGACTCGTAGAGTAATTCCGGTGATGTTTCATACGCCGTTACCACCGCCTCATGGCCACCTTTTTATCAGTTTTTGGATCCCGTTCCGGTCTTTAGTACCGTACGTATATTGACCGTGGCAAGTACTATAGCCTACGATGATAAAGCGCACCCAACATGCGTTATGTGTAACGGTCTGACGTTGTCGCTTCGCTGGTCAGACCCTGCAACCATAATTACATCAGACGCTGTGTCGCGCGGTTCCTCGGCGACAGCTGAGCTTCTTGTTTCGTTTTTGCATGAGTCGGTTAACTTATTAGCGTATTCCTGTATAGTAATAATCATTTATTTTCGAGGTTAACCCGTGTTGCCGTCGTGTTTGATTGTGTGTTCCACGCGCGGTAATAACTTGGCAGGTTTTCCGGTCGTTCTCGTGCTGCGTTGCACTTGTAGTCCTGTCGTAGCCGTTGGTACGTCTGAGGTGGTGCGGTGCTGTATCGGTATTTATGCCAAAAACGGCGAATGCTCGTTTGATTCAGTCGAGCTCGAAGCTGTGGAGATTGCACTGTTTGGTGTTCCTGCATACGTTTTCGAGTTCTGTGGAAACGGCCCCCAGCGGATATGAGCTGATTTCTGCATAGAGGCTACCGTCAGCTTATCCTATATACCTACCGCCAACCTACCTACAAGTCTTAACTCCGCTTATAAGATATGAAAGAAGATACGAAATATCGAAAATGGGTCACCAGAAATAGCACCAGTCGACAGAGAACATACGAGTTCCTAGTTCCTATTAGCGTTCTATAGTAACTATGTCCCCATCTTGCACCGTTTCTGAGATAGAGAGATATTGGTCGAAAATCGCCGTTTTAACCTACATCACCTCTATTTGGCGCCAAGATTTTGGGAAGAGGAAACTAAGAGTCCCCTGGGCTATCGTATGGCGTTGTTTGCATGATAGTACGCTTAGCCGTTTTGGTACAATACCGGCTTGTGACAGACAGATGGACATATGACAGATGATAGCATATACTGCGCTAGCGTAGCGTCACGCGGTAAAAATTAATCGTTTAACAGCCCTGTTAAAAACCTGTAGTTGCGCAGAAGAAGCGGTGCGGGTGAAAGTCGGTGATGTGGTGTACGTATAACACGGTATAATGGTCAATGTGCAGTGCATTACTTGCCGTATTGCCGTCAACGAAGGACAAACCAAACTTAGGTGCCGTCAGTCTGTTGGCGTCGTCCTTGAACGCTGCCCGGAGTCGATGCCGAACAACGCATCTGATATCTGCGTGCATGTCGGTGTTGTTCGCGCTGTATAGAGTATTGAATTAAACTAATTAGTGGTCCCGTGTAAGCAGTGTGTGATAATCAAAGGGTGTTTTGTGACGTCTATAGGAAACTACAGATGAATTACTTTATTGCGGCCTACTACCGCTGCTGTTTGCTCTGGTATCCAGGCATCCATATAGGCACGCCACGTCCCGATTACAGACTGCGACCGACAGACACCTTAAAGAAATTAGTAGTATAAAAAGTCGTGAAGTGAAGCTATAGTCAGTTGCTGCATCAGAAGTTTACAGACGCAGAGAACGATGTGATACCGTACCGGTACGGTATGAGACGATATATTTACATGCGATCAAAAGCTGTCGAAGAGCCGGCTTAATCTAGCGCACGGTACCAAAAACGAAAAATAGCCTAAGAAGAACTAAAATAATAAAAACGAGTTGCTCCGAAGAAACGTTGCGGCCGTGCGGGTGATGTAGTCCGTGGAGGCAGTCCGGAGCGAAGAAGTGAATCTGCGGAGTCTGCCTTGCAACATCTGTATTTGGTCACGCTGTTAAATTAGTTTTTTTACGGTTCCGGCGTGATATATAGTTGACCGGTCCGGTGAAACGGATAGTGATCCATTTCTAGGAACTTTGGCCGTTGCTACCAAGCATCGATTGGGAAGCAAAGGCCAGTCGGGCAAGTGGGCGGGCAGTTGTTGTGCGTAGCCTGGAGGCATGCATATAGTCCTGTCGTTTCTGTGTGTGGTGTGTACGGTCGTACCTGTGTGTGTGTGTGTGTGTGTTGGGATGCAGCGGCAGTGATGACGATGAAAAGCTGGTCGTCGTCGTGTATAGATATTCTACTGTGCTTGTCATGGTACCAATAAGCGTAGTGTCTGTTATTTGGCCCAGTTTTATCGTTGTGTCCATGAGTGCTGTATACTTTGACGAGGTTCGACCTGTCAGACGTTTGCTCACCGCCTCATCAAATAAATGATAATGCAATGATGATTGCCTCCTTCCGTCCATCCACCAAGGTGGCAGCCAAGAACATATTTATGTAATCACTTTTTAACGATTTTGCTTCGTCGTCCAGTTTAAACGTAAACAGTATATAAGTTTATGGCTTTGTTTGACATGTTTCTCTTTTATGACTGGCCATTTTTTATGCGCGTATTCTGCAGGAAAAGTTATTACTATCATTTTATTTTTATTATTTTCTACCAATTCTTGGCTCATTTTTCAGCCACTGTGTTGTCTTTTATGGGATAGCAATTATTTATTAGATTGCTATCAGTTGAGCCTACTTTTAAGATTGCAATGTTTCTTTTCTGGTACGTCTGGTTAACTATATACTCCGGTTGTGTGCGTAAGTCTGGCTAATTAATATAATGTTCTGTGTCTGCAACTCTGTATTAATGACACAACAATGGAATCCGACTGATCCACACAAAATTATCACTTAAAATTTCCAACGTCCGGTCGTGGCATCATTATCTAACGCTGGCAGCAGCCCTGGATGCTGAATCCAAGACATCACCGGCATGTGGACAGGACTGATAGGTGATAACGGCTGTAGCGCGGTTCCCAGTGGGAACGACTCGTCCGTGATTTATTCTGGCAGTGCTCCACGTATGGAGCTTCCCGGTGATTGTGTGCAACGTTTCCGATGACGTAACCGTCTATTTTTGGAACACGGAAGTAAGCGGCTTGTCGTTTTGCACGGACTGAAAGGGCAGAGACGCTCTACGGCTAGGAACGTCAGACGTAGGTCTGGCGTCGAACTGGCCACTTGATACAGACTGTGATATAACCAGCTGTATACAGGCTCAAAAGTAAGCCACATGAGTACACCGCCTATGCTTCTGTTAATGAACTACTATTACTATTGTGATTTTATTACTGTGAAAAATGTTTAACATCAAGTGCCATGCAATCAAAAAATTCGCGAAACCACTTAGCAATGAAAAAAACAAGTATCCAAAGTAATTTGGCAGAATGTCGCATCGCCGACTTAAGTAAGTAAGTAAGTAAGTAGTTTCTTTATTTAGGTCTGGCAAACGCAAACCATAACATCAGCATACATACAAATACAATGTAACATAGGATGTAAAGTTCTCAACGAATGCATAAAATGGTGAAATGAAATGCAATAACACAATACAAACATCTAGTATATATCCCTAAAGAAAGAAAATTCTTCCTAATCAAATTGTTGTCTTCTCGTGGAAGAGTAAGGGAATGAGATCGTTGCCGCTGCGAATGGATCAGTCCGATCTTGAAATTCGAATACAAGGTTTCTTCGACCAAACAGAGTCGTCGCTCCAAACGGTATCTTAATCGGTTCGCGCGTTTGTGCCCAACACACAGACACACAGACCACGCTACGTGTGACATCTGTCACAGTAGGCCGAATATATGGTATGCATGCGATGCCGCCTAATACAAACGACAATGTGCCGCAGGTTAGTCAGGCACAGGAATGGAATGAGCGGCGAATGACCGTCTACAAGCGACTTAGGCGGCAAGCCGCGTTCTGTACTTCCGCTGCCACTCGGAAAAAAACGGTCGCCTTGCTTGTATGGCGCTTGTATACTGATTAGTTTCGTTTTACTGGTTCACTGGCTGCGGTTTCTGACTAGAACTTGAAAGCGGCAACGGGAAGACACCCGTAGAGGACTACGCCAGTCGCCAGTACTACTTGTGCATATGCTGTAGTAGCGTGTGTGGGGGTCGATGCGACCTTGCTGGCTTTGGTTTCGCTGCAAACAGGTATCCGCTTGCGTTACCGATGAGGAGTGGTCTGTGGGAGGTTGCTGGTATATACGCAGCTGACTGGTTTTCATCGCAGCGCCGGTTATTGACCGTACGTGGTGCTGTGCAGAAGGAACGCGTCCAGCTGCACTGAACCAACGCCTATTTTTAGGAATAATGCAGTCAGTTTGCTATGTGTGTGCACTTGAGACCATAACTTTCAAACAAAATGACCTTTGGTGTATATTTTTCCACTTTGACCCTAACTAGGTCATGTTCGTACTTCGGGGAAAGATCTTATGACAGAGTTCAAACTGACATGAAGCAAAATGTTGCTATTTTCGGGAGAAAAGTGAAAGTGACGTTGGAAAAGCTGGCCTTAATTGGAAACTTTAAATAAGTAACAAAATGGTCGGTGCGACCTCAAGTGAGGACTTTTATAGTTTAGTTTAATACTTAACTGTAATATTGTAAAATGGTATAATTTGTTCAAAAGCTAATATAATAATCAGGAACTTGATATTTGTTGTACTATTTTACGGCTGCAAATGAAGGAGAGGGTTTGGAATTGTACCAATTGCTGGAGACAGACGTAGCTGTAGCTGGCTGGTGAATTGCTGCCTGCAGTGTTCTGTAATTAGTTCTGCCTCTGTCTTTCCCCCATCTAAATATATATAGTTTAAAAAAAGTTATATCAAAAACTTTTGTGCGAACAACGCAATTCTTAAGAGATAATACGCTGAATGTTAGGTTTCATTATATTTGTTTGCGAATTATTATTGCTTCGTGGATGAATATCTTGAACGGGTTGAATTTACTATTTTTGGAGCAGTGGCTACGTAAGACTCGAGAAAGAAAGGTCACGCTGCAGTAGTAGAGCATGTGCCGTCGACATTTTGCAGAAGGTTTTCACGACGTAACCACGTCATGTGAAGTGATTTTTCGTATGTTGATTGGTATCGCGCGCGCAGTAATCCTGTAGCGGGCGAATTGGTTTGTGATTTATTTGCGACGAGTGCACACAAAGTGGACCACGCGTTGCCAGTAGGTATTTCCGCGGAGGGCCAGATTGAATGACGTTCTGCGCAGGTCAGACCGTGAATTATCGATCGATGCCGGGCTTGCTGCTGAAGCACGGCTGAGCGTGTGTGTGGCCGGTAAATGTGCCAGTTACGTCACTGGTCAGTCACGTGACCTTGTTTACTACAGGTGCTCGTTACTGTTACCTTGGTGTACGATGCCAAGAGTGGGATTATTTCGTGCAACAAGCTGCGACTTGTTGTTGTAGTGAGTTTACAGTTGAGGTGTAGTGAGGTAACAGTTGAGGCATTCTCCGGCTTTTAGCAGCCATATGGGACTGATTATAGAACCCTCTATAGGAGCCTCTCTGTCTAGGGAACAGTAAAAATAAGCAACAGTCACAAAGCGGAGGCCAGGGACGTCTGAAACTGTCAAATTGTGTTCTTTTTTGGGGTGTGTTTGTAATGACGTGATGCAATAGATAAGTACGTATTTTTTAGTTGCATAAAGGTAATGTAAGGTCCACACTCGTAAATTGCTACAGTTATTAATGCTATGCATGTCACGTCTTGAGCCGATCCGTCTCGTTAGCAAATTGCCAAGCGATGGCAGCTGGTGAAGTGGAATAACGCGTGCGTGGGCGTGTGTGTGTGTGTATGTGTGTCGGCTCGCCGCAGTTGACACATGTTGCTTTGCTTGCTGCATCCACTGTGATTACTCGGTTGCTATAGCCTAGTCGAGTCGTTTGTTGGTTCTCGGCAATGCGGCACATGTCGATATCCACGTATAGCAACGTCTGAGGACCGACTACAGACCGGATCTTCTGTGTCTTCGCCAGCCGACATTGTCGGCGGCGAAGACATTTCGGGCTGTCCTCCACCACGTTCGTCGGTTCGCCCGGACAGATCTTGTTACCACGATATCTCATGAACGGATTGAGCAGTCTCGATGATGAAACTTACAGAGAATATTCACGTGATTAGATTCTGGAGGTCAAAGGTCAAGGTCACAGCAGCCGCCAAGGTGGCGAAGGCAACGACGTCGACGCTAGTCGAACCACCATCTTCTATATAGTTTTGTTTAGTTCTTTCTTTTTTCATTGTTTTTCCGTCGCAGTCCGTACGGTATGTTGAGTTGAGCTGGCTGCCCGTCCGCTATTTAGCGCACGTTGAACATATCGCATCGTTTTGTATCAAATTTAAATAATTTGTATACTCGATTCAGTATGGCAGTATGCCAGCAGAGATGCCACAAAATGAGAAGCTGTGAATTATAATAGTAAACCTACGAGTCGAATATTGTCACGTGTGATGCCATAGAGAGAAAATCTATTTTTTTTCAGACAGAACTATTCAATATGAATACATATGGCAAATGTCGAAAACGTAGATCTGTATATTTGTACTCGCAGCTCGTGTATGCGATCTGGTGAGTACGATTTGCGATTTGCCGGTGACGAGTCTGAGGAAATTGCACGGATTGAGTCTGAAGTCGTGGCGGATAGTTGCCGATGAACGCCACAGCCGTCGGTCAGTTAAGGCCTGTTCTCACTCAACTGAACTGGCTGTCCTCTGGTTGTGAACGTGTTCAGAACTGCGAACCGGTTCATAAACTCACTACAACAACAAGTCGCAGCTTGTTGCACGAAATAATCCCACTCTGTTTCCAAGCCGGATGTCGTATATAGGAGATGACTAAACCTGGCTTTAGTTTTTTTGTGTGTTGATTTTATGTTGTATGTATTTTTAGTTAAGGATGCAATGCTTTTTGTAATCTTTTTTTAGTTTTGTCTTGCGGTGTGATAGTTGTCTTTCCCTGTTGTAGGCGCTAGCGTAATAATTTAAATGAGCCTCTCGATCCCTTTCCCTTTTTGGGTGGCTGCTGAACAAAAAGGCGGCCAGGGTTGAGGTTAATATGTCGCTGGCCTTCCTTTACTGGGTAGGGATAGCTCTCCACCCTGACCTTTAGCCATATTTGTGCTGAAAAGGGAATGTTAAACTCAGCTAACTCAGTCGCGCCGACATTAACGCGCCTGTAACGCCGCGGCATTGATTAAGACGCGGATTGCATTGGCGGCGACGTGGGAGGTCGTCTGGGAGTGTTCTTCTATTAGTCGCCGGCGGATAGGCATTGGCCGATGCCTGTGCCTGTCTGATGATAATGAGAATGCCCTGTAAGCGTCGTACGGACGCAAGATGCGCCGAGTGAGCGCCGAGACGTACATTATTGACTTGAGCCGCACTAGAAGCGGCTGTCAACGTGGGTGGTCGACTGATTGACGTGCCGGATTACTACTGCAGTACGACGCCGTAGGTGTGATTGATGCGGGGACTTGGTGGACCCAGATTATGAAACGTGCATGAACGAAGCACCGTCTTTGTGTTCGTTGTTGCAGTGAACGCGACTGCCGTTATGTAATTGCTGTTCGTAGCAGTGCACAATCGTCTGATGGATTACCTCGTTCGTTTAATAGCTGCACTGGTATTATATTCAACTTTATTTACCATTTCTGGTAGAAAAATAGGAAATCCACATGCACACACATACATACACACACACACACACTGAACATCTCACAATAAATAACACAATATTACATAAATATGCCTAAACAACTGCTGTAGCCTTATCACAAAATAGCACACATAATGAATTAGTTGACATCAGATATCGTTGAAAGAACCTGTGTTGTTTACATTTTACTGCTTCAGAAACAGAAGAGAAATCAAAAAATACCATACATTGATGAACTACAACCTGGTCTCTTGTTGAAACGAGTTAAACGAACATTATGGTGTTTACATTTTAGTTTACAGGACACAAAATCTGTAATATTCTTAAGGACAGATTTTACAGCCGACCGTTGACTGCCTGTGGTGTATTGTATTTGATGTAGCTCGTAACTGAACATTTTAATTATCAGACAGACATATATTCTGATAATTGTCTTCGCTGCATTCGCTACTGCACGTGACAGCAGGTGTGTGAACGGGATAACTCAAAAGTTATATTTTTGGTGAAATTTGGAGAGCAGGTAGACTGTGGACCAGAGAAGCATTTAAGAAGTCAGCTGTTAGGGTTAGGGTTAGCACACCTGTAAAACAATGCACAGTAAAAACGTTGGAGAAAAAATGAAAGACGTTTAAAAGTTAAAAACGTGGAAATAATTTAAAAAACGTGATAAAACATTCATCGTGTGTCAATGACCGCAGAACGGTTTACAGCTGGAGTAGTGTATGATTGATGTGACGATATTATGCGTGTGACGGACGATAGCGTGCGTCTACTTCCGGCATACTCACAGTATTACTTACTGTCTGTGCTTCCTGTATTATAATATTACTGTGCTGCATTGGCCAGTGCCCATCTGTTTTGAATGAGGGATTGTAAGGCAAAGTAATGTAGCAAACGATGCGAGATATCATTAAAATTCTATTTTGAGTTACATTTATACTAACATTTTTATAAATAGAAAACGTTCAGAAATAAAAGAACGTTAAAAAGTAAAAAAAACGTGACAAGAATAAAAACGTAAGAAATGTTTTTACGTCTGTGTGCAGAGATGTATGTGCTCTACGGAGTCGCCTCATTCCCCTCAAGCTCGGCATATTGACGGTGCTGCCTGTAGCTGCTTGTTATACTTCGCTTTGAAAGAATATTGCACTTAGCACGTTGCGCGTTTTGGGATCTGCCCTTGTGCTGGCCGTGTGTGGGCAGCAGCGCGAGTTCAGCGTTGAGAATTTCATGCGCGTTGAGTAGCGGTGTTGATCTGTGGCGGTTGCTGAAGCTGGGTGGCGTGTTTCAGCGGGTGACTGTGGCGTGTTGCACGGCGCCACGTGATGAGAGCAGAGTGAATGGTCGTTGATCAGTGCTGTTGACTATAGCAGTGGTTCTCACGAATGCTGGAACGGCGCTAAATGGATGCCCTGGGTGGGTGGCCATAGACCACACACGCGCCCACACCACGCTTCACTTACTTGGAGTCTGAAAAGTAGTTTAGTGGCAACGCTTTAGACTAGTATTGATTCTTATTGGTAAATACTCCATTAGCGTTTGTACGGTTAGAGTTAGTGATGAAACAAGGTGTCGCCCTAACAGGACGTAACCGTACTGGCCCGCCGTGCCGTGTCGCCCGCCAGAAGCGTTTCAGACGACGACAGAGACACCAACGACCGTTATTAGTTTGGCCCCCTACACTATGTGCAGGCGGGCCAGTAATAAGTTAATAAGTGACAACTACTGTAATATTTAGTACCTGAAGATAACCTAAGCGGCTAATGGTAATAGAGGCATATGTTCCATCATTCCATGGTTTTCTTGATTCTAAATAATAAAAAGAATTTTGTAGTAAATTATTAATCAGTCTTTACTTTGTTTGCCAAAATGCATGAGAGTTGAAACATAATAGCAGTACATTTAAATATATGCAGCATTGCACAACGAAGTGCTAACAGGTGGCCTATAAATCTGAGAACTAGACGAAACAGCACAGCAAGACTCTGTTTACAGTTAACTTCTGATGTTGAAGCCAACGTCCATTGTCAGTTCCTGAGAACACTACATTTTCTATGTTGTTGTTGTGTATATCTGGACGTGAGTCACACAGGCAAAGTGAGTCTTTCTAACAGATGCTGTAAATGTGGACCACGGCACGTTGATGCTGCTGCTGCTGCTGCTATGTTGCAGCTAATGTTTGATGCTGGCAACGACGGATTGGTGATGGTGATCGGAGTTTGTAACCTGTTTTGTTCAAAGTTTATCAGTTTCGGTTGGCGATGTAACACGCAGTCGCCTTTGGAAGGCTAACCATTTTTTCGCTTCAGCGAATCACGTGCGCCTGTTAATGCGAAACGAATGATCCGCGGAACAGTTAATGTGAATAACTTTTTGCGTAACCGACTTCTTTTTGGTGGTTTCTAATGTTCGACGGGGTGGAGGAGCAGGTCCGGTACCGTGGGCGGGAGGCCCCCGGGTGCTATTTTGGTTTTACCTAAGAGAAGCATTCCAAAGCCAGATCCACATCACGGAAAAGATAGAGGAGGGGGCAGCTGTTGAGGGGCGGAAAAATTCCGAAATCTGACGAGCGAGTTCCGAAAAAATCGGGACCAAAGTACACCCCGGTCGAAAATTTCAACCACCCATATCTCCCCTAAATTTGGGGCGATCCACCCGAACAAAATTTGTTTTTACCAGGGTCCCCACGCCTATAACGTGCAGTGGTCAGTTCGGGTATGGCAACTCCCTAAGCGGGTGAACTCGAAATCGTGAAATCGGCAGAAACAGGAAGTAAATTTGTGTCAAGTTTGGGGGCGCCCCCTGACGAGTTGGGGGCAAATATCGAAAAATAAACCCCCGCATACGGAATTCGAACATCTTAGTGACAGTATGGCGCAAGAACCAGATCGTTATCACTTACCAGTTTTCCGGGGGACACACCCCACGTTTTGGTCCTCTAACTCGAGTTGGCAAGTTGGAGAATTTTCAAAAAATTCTCCCTCCCCAACCCCTTGGCCCAACTGCTAAGGTCCCGAACCAAAGTCGAACCCTGTTTTGGTAGTTCAGCAAGAACCCGAAATGAACCTTGCAATTCCAACAACCCGAATGGAACTGAACCTTGAGTAGTGAAGTTTTTTTCCGATTTCTAGGCAGATGATGATGGTGCAGTGTCAGACGTTGAACGCCGTTCGTTGGTGAGCTGGACTCTTTGTTGGCTGTTGACAGTGACTGGTGAGTGATTTCTGGTCGGTCCTGTCGTTGTTGTCGACGTCGCTGTACGACCCAGTCCAGTCCGTTGTTCGCCGGTCCTGACGGCACCAGCTGGTTGCACACCGAGCTGTACCGCTGAAGACCCGCGGCAAGGCAGCGGCCGACTGACGGACGGAGTTGGATGACGGCGGCCGGCGGAAGCGCCGCGTTCGGTGAGCCCTCCGGCGACATGGTACTGACGGACGCCTCACTGCGTGGCGACGGCGACGCTCGGCGGCACGCCGGCCCGTGGACCAACGACGTCAACTCGACGACGATGGACGCCGGCGGCTACCAGTTCCAGAACGACGGCGCGGCGCACGCGCGACGGGCGAAGGCGGCCGAGGCGGGCGTCGACATTGACGACGTGGAGCTGGCCGTGCCGCTGACCGGGGTGGCCGAGGACCCGCCGTCGCCACG
>Ga0209780_1003445_pt1 | contig 11803 bp, 7 predicted proteins | sample WorMetexBAHAMAS2_FD_187384 | JGI IMG/M metagenome (GOLD analysis project Ga0209780, IMG submission 187384) | Marine gutless worms symbiont microbial communities from Max Planck institute for Marine Microbiology, Germany - Inanidrilus exumae... | ecosystem: Host-associated > Annelida > Digestive... | reverse complement strand
GTGATGCAGTTCGGCCCTCGTGACTGTTTGGCCCATTACAGAGATCTAAAGAAATCCAAGATGCCGGCGGCCGGCATCCTAACAATTTAAAAATTACTATATCTCGGCAACGGTTTGAACAACCTAGTGACTTTTCAGTATTCGCTTAATATTTTTAAGCAATAGATGTACATCACGACATCAACAGAATAGAGGATACGGTATTCTGTTACTATGCACACAGTGCAGTCATGGACTTGTGAACTCGGCTATGGGGCAGATACCATGTTCCACGGAACGTATTTCTTGTATGTAATATAATGTCATAGCAATAGCATGTTGCTTCGGCTCTCGCGTTCCTCAGATGGTCGTCGTCTGCGCTGATATCACGTTTGGCTTATCGCTGCAAATTTATTTCTTTTTTTACATGTCTTAGGCCGTGCAGTGTGTCAAGTTTAAGGCTTAAGCTTACGGCTGGTCTGCGTTAGACGTCTAATCCGAGTACCCGTAATCTCAGAGACGCACCAACAGTGATCAGGACAATAATTTTAGTACACTGTGTAGTTTAAAAAACTCGCTCAACTCCGTTGACTTTTCCAGATTTTTTTCTAGTTGATTGTTTTATGTTTTAAGCAGGCAACTGAGGAACGCGAGAGACGTAGCAACAAGCTATTTGCTATTACAACCTTGTTGTGCTGCCAGAGTTTTTATGTACATGTAACGTATGTTTTATTATAAATAAATAATAAAAAATAAATAAACTGTTGTAGATGCTCAAATTGTCTTAACGTCCGTCTTATGATGAAGGTCTGTAGACTGCAGCAGACCCAGCGAATTGCAAGCTCGTGTAGAATATGTTCTGAGATTGCACTCAGAGCAGCCTTGGTTCCGTAGAGAGATGCCAGCTACAAGTACAATCTTACTGTCAGTGCCGGCCAAATGTAGGCGTGTCGTGGACGCATGAGATCACGGTTGACAACTTATACAGTAAATTGTATTTACAAAACTATATACACGTGACAAAAAATGTTTTAAAACGTCAAAAAGTTCAACCTACGACGACAGCATGTCTGTCACATTGTACGCCCGTCTCTCAACTGAGCCCACCTGGCCACTACCTAGATGACCTCGCCTCAACAAGGTCCGTGCGTGCCTGGACGACTTGTCCTTCACAAGGCCCACGCATCATTTCACCTAGCCGGTCAGCATCCAGGGATGACCGTCAAGGTTGACCGCTCTCCGGGTCAGTAAACAAGCTGAGGTCAGTATCATCATCATCATCACATGGTATTTTTAGAGTGGCCTAAGCAGCAACGCCACCACTAGGAAGTGGTAGCAGTTTTGCTTGGCAACGTGCCAGATGGTAAGATGCCAAACTAAAGATGCGATGTTCTCTGGGTAAATGTTCATGGCGCCGACCCACAGATACATCAAAGTCCCTGAGAGCTTTCATCAACGGAGACATGTCAGATAGATCGACGACATTGGGAGCTGGTGCTGCAAGTGCTGGTCGTAGATGCTACTTTTTGATGAACGTAAAATCTCAAAATCTCATAATGGCGTTGCCAAGGTCAAAGCCGCACAAGATCAATGGATCAATGCTATGGATTTTAGCAAAGCATTTGACACGGTACGTCACGTTACACTGATGGAGAAAATTGCTATGCTAGACCTACCAGATCACGTATATAACTGGCTTGTAAATTTCTTCACTGGTCGCTTGCAATGCATTACATACGGTGGCGACACGTCAGCATTAGCGACAATATCTGCAAGCATAGTACAAGGTTCAGCGATAGGACCTGCCAGCTACGTTGTTAATGCATCTGACCTGAAGTCAGTCTCTATGGGTAATGTACTCCTTAAGTACGCTGACGACACGTATGCAATGATTCCGTCAGTTAACGTGGAGACGAGAACCAGTGAATTGGACAATGTCGAGCCATGGGCGCAAAAGAATAATCTAAAGCTGAATCGCTCCAAGTGCGTCAAGATCATTTTCAACGACAGGATGAGAAAACGTCAACCTGTAATGCCGGCAAACCCTGCCAAACATTCCTCAAGTACAATCACTGAAGGTTCTTGGTGTGACCATTTCAAACTGCCTGTCAGTGGCTGAACATGTTAACAGAGTAATCGGTTCTTCTGCTCAGTCTGTCCAAGCGCTTCGGCTTCTTCGATCCCATGGTATGACTAATGCATCACTACACATCATTTATAGAGCAGTTGTGGTAGCAAAGCTAATGTATGCAGCTAGTGCTTGGTGGAGTTTCACCACTGCTGCTGATCGCCAACGACTGGATGCCGTTATTCGAATAGCCAAAAGATCTTGTCTGTGTTCCTGTGACTTGCCGTCTTTAGCTGAACTGATTGACAGTGACGATTTTTTCAACAATATTCTGTCTAATCCGCATCATGTCCTGCATAGTACATTGCCCAAAGAAACAGCTTCTTCTTATGCACTAAGGAGAAGAAGGCATAACAGAGAACTTTTAGACAAATCTTCACGTTTAGTTCAATCTTGTTTCGTTGTTCGTATGTTGTACAAAGACATATACTAATCCAACTACAAGGCCTATATCTTTTATTCATTTTATTCATTCAACGTCATTGTCACTTTGCGTTTTGTCAAAGTTTTAATAAAGTTTTATTGATTGATTGATTGATTGAGATCGGGCGACCATCAGGTTGGAAACTGACACGTTAATCGTCAACATTTCTAGTTTATAGACTGATTTCACTATTCGTTGTGGTTTTAAAAGAAGTATTAACATAGAAGTGAAACAAACTCAAAATTTCTGTTACGCTGTTTCACGTTAATTTGGTGATTATTGTGTGCTCTTCATAGACGTATTGTCCTGGATAGGAGGAAAATTTTTACGTGGGTTTTTTGTCTCTGATAGTTTCGTTTGATGTAGTTTATATCCGTGGTGGCTTATCTTAGACCAGTTAATGATAATCCTGTTATCGCTTCCCAGAACCAGTTGTGGCGGTCAGTTCAACGATTTGTTGCTGGTCGGTTACAGATCCTCTCCATGACTGCAGGAACGCAATTTATTGTACTCAACGGAGAAGGAGTGAAACCAAGTAGAGAACGAAGACGCGCAACCGGTCTAGATCAGGCTGTTAGCTGTACATAACAATCAATCTTCACATCGTACGAATTCTCCGTAGGCTTCCCAACCACGCCGACCGTACACTGCAGGCTACTATATGGCATAATATATATTACATGCCGTAAGCGTTGCTCGCTCGGCAAGCCGAAGTTATGGATTCAGCTCATATAAGATCCTTATGATGCAGGCTGAAGTCGCACGCAATAATGCATTAGCCTGGAGGGCCATGCGGCTTCTCACTTGCACAGTGATTACGACAAAGACCGCCTGATATCGCCTCGACGCGAGACCACTTACTACCGGCACTACTGTCTGTAGTTCAGAAAATCGATGACAAATGGCAGTGGCGGGGCGTAATCGCTTTAAGAAGTCCGACTTCAGTATCTATGCATTATAGATGAAATATCGTGACGTGGATAAGATATAAATATTTACGAAGGCGATAGAATTTCCTACTGGAGTATCTCTTAACAAATGGAACTATAAGATTAATAGTCTGACAGAAAAACGGCGTATAGTTTTTTGACCTGCGAGAGAACCGATAAATCAACAGCGGAGCTGCTACGGCATTCGAGCTTCAAGGGAGCTTCGTGACTGCAATGAAATAACGCGGCTGAAATCCCTGATTCTGCAGTATATTGAGTCTGAGTATAGATCGAAGCGATAGGCTTATGTGGATATATCCACGACGCAGAAGCACACTGAAACAATAAAATATTACCACGGGAAACTGCGATATTTACCGCGATATTTACTTTCAAACAGCATTCAGTATCCAGATATCTTGCTGTCATGATATCAAAGCCTTAGAGAGAAATAATAGATCTGTTGGGTTATACTGCTGAGTATTCAAGTCGATACAACGCCATCCCCTGCTTGTGCGGCCGGTAGACATTTGCACATATATTGTTTTGTGCCGACCGAAATCGCTGTAGGTATGTGGGAAACTGATGCATGTAGTGTGTAAACGCACACATTTTACAACGCGACGCAGATTCAACACAGCATGTGCGGCAGTCCGGTGTCCGTTCGTTCGTTGTTCAGATATCAGTGCTGCGTCGAAACGGCTAAATGCATCATTAAGCAATTAACGCCTGGGAATTACTAATTTTCGGACATAAAATCTTCGTGGAATTCTAACTGGTGCGTCAAATACATCCACGGGTATGGAAAATTGCGATTTTAGACCAATATTGTGTAGACTGATAGTTGCAAGTATTAGCCAACTCCAAGACAGAGCATGTGTATCTCCATTTTTACCGCGCGACGTTATGCGACGCAATGCTAACACAGTATATGCTGTCGAAGTGTGTCCATCCGTCTGTCTGTATATACAGTCTGTCTGTAACACGCCGGTACTGTACCAAAACGGCCAGAAATTGCAAACCGCTACATCAACAGCTGCGGCCGCGATACGACGTGTATGTCAGTTTACGCCGTTTACGGTGTTGGGCCGGGCCGGATTTTAGGCAGAATCGTAATTAAAAACAGGTTCGGAATTCTCCGGTTGAATATTATAGGACGCTGTTTGAAATAACCGTGGAAGTGAAGCTTACTTGTCTGATTTGATGTACCAACAAAACACCGATGCGCAACGTCTGCAGTGAATTTCATTTGGAAAGGCTTTATTTGCTATATCTGCATCGTCTACTCATACGTTTACCCTGTCTTCTTGACGTCATAAATGAATGAAATGAATGAATTACAACGAACCATAATTATCTTCAAGAACGATTTTGCGTATGAAACATTTGTCTTAATAAATAATTCTAATAACAGATGTTTATTTATTGTATCTGATGTATTGTTTAATTGTATCTGTTTGTTGTTTAATATATTGATTTTATTTTACTTTTGTGATTCACTCAATACATTCTGTAAAATACTTAGCTGTATATAGGTGTTTATCTGTTCGAAAACAGGCCTTGGCTACGTACAATTCTTCTTTTGGTAGAGGAATTGGGTCCTACAGTAAACAAACAATAAATACTAGAGGAGTGGGCAGTTGCATACTACTTAGTTACACATTTACTGCTGGAGCCTGCCTTGAAAGAATTTTTACAAGAAGCTCAGCCGAGTGACAACCGAACATTTCACTAATGCAAAGCATGTTGTGCTGAATATAGGTGTGTAATGCAGGGACGTATGTGCACCATGCACCATACAGCGACTTGAAGCAGCGCATCAATAACTCTTTCATGTAAGCGTCCGACAGAGTGTCGTCGACGAAGCCGTTGATCAGTGGAGAATACACGGCTACGTGCATGCGAAGATTCAAAGGTCATCATTTTGAACATCTGCTTCGACCAACCGGATCTTTTCAGAGCCACCCACTACTTCCAGTCACGAAAAAAAACACGCATTATGTCACTTGTGAAGCTGCGTAAAACTCGTAGCCGCGGATACAAGGGCCGCTCTGATTCAGATATGCCACCGTACACTTCCCCATTATTTCGCCAAAATCTAACCGACTTACAAAATTCTTTTACAGTGAAAGTCAGCAGTAAATTTGTCATTACACTCTAAAACTGTCGCTAGACTATCTAGTGAACTATTTGGTGCCATTTCACGCACATATGCCAATTGTCGAGTTTTCATGTTACCCTAAGTATACTCTTAAAGGTCAGCTCACTCTCATCTCTTCCGTGTCAACAGCTGAGTGTTTTATATGGCTATGAGGAGGCGATAAGGTTATTTCCAAACAAATAAATACGTCTATTTACAGCGGCGATATAAACGGGTTAACGGCATAATGCTAACGCTTTAGTATTTATTTTAAACGCTTTATTTTTTTGTATGAGCTTCATTCGTTTGGAAATAAATTTTTAGCGTAAGACTACATGTAACTAGATAACTTCGACGATAACGTGTTTAAAAGTTGAGTATAACACAATTTTATACAGCGTTGATTTACAGTGGCGATATAACGGGTTAAGGACATAATGTTAACGCTTTATTCGCCAGTGATGAGCTATAAATGAAACTCGAACTCACCGTGATTGACGGTCAAAGAAGAACTCAGCGACACCTTCGGCCGATGAGCTCGGAGCCAGGACGTCATCACAGAGTTCACTGAGCGCGTCTGGGTTGGCGGCGGCGCACTGCCGCAGTTTACCAAGCCGCGTGTGTGGCATTCGGTCTAAAGTTCTCCACATCACTTCATGGCGTGTGCCACCCACGTTGAGAAGGACCCGCCGGCTGTCGATGCCTGTGATGCCGGTCGGCCGGTACAGTGCCGGCGTGGAGGCGACGGAAGGCCGGCGTGCTGGAGGAGGGAACGGGAAGGCGGTGGACAGAGCGCGGGATCGACGACGGCGGCTGGACGACGACGTGCTGCGGCGACGTAGCAGAGCCGTGAACAGTCCGCTGTCACGCTTCTGGTCTTCTACGGCTGACTCACGACGGAACACGGCCGAGGCTGGAACGACGTCGTTGACCGCGTTCGACTCCGAGCCGCCGACGAAGACGTCATCACTGTCGCTGATCTTGACGACCGGCAGCGAGATGACGCCGTGACAGGCGGGCACCTGCGCCGGCGATGACGTCGAACGAGCAGCGTCAGTGGTCAGCGACTGAGACGTGGTCGTAGCTTCACGGTGATCACTCATCTGCACACAGCAGCGCACTAGCAGTGCTCCATTAACAACACTGGTTTCAGCACATGATCTAGATCTACTGCCAACTTCTACAGAGTTCGACAGGTTTCTTTAGTTATTATGTGGCCCTTCATCCAGGAGAACCGTCGCTTGTTGTCAGTCTGTCGGTCTGTATGTCTGTTCATCTGTCTGTTCTATGTCTGCCCCTAACTCAAGAACGAAAAAGCTCTCTTTACTACAACTTCCCTAAGTCCCCAATAACCGCTTCGAACAGATTCAAACTCTTGCAATGCACGAACTGTTGTTAAAGCTGTTAACTTGTTAAAGTTCTTAAATTCTGTCGTACCACTCCTATCTTACGCTCTGTTCACTTGATCAAAATAACTGAATACGTTGAATACAAGCTCATGCCACTTCTATAGAAAGTCACTACAACCACCCAACCTTCATATCTGCATAACCTAATCTCTATTCATCCTCCTCGTAGTACTCGCTCTTCATTTATTGTCACTCTCCTGGTTCTCCTACTTCATCCTCGTTACGAATAATACCATCGTTGCTTTCGATATGCTTCACCGTGTCTCTGGAATCGACTCCCTCTTTATCTTCGTTAACCTCATTCCAGTCTCTCTGTACCTGTTGCGTAAGGGGAAATCCGATTTGGATGTGGAATTGGGGTAGCGGCGACGCTGACGTCCAGTGAGAAGCTGAGCCGTGCGAACTGGTTTAGCGCATGAACGAATGCGACACTTGACTTGTGATAGAGAGAGTAGCGACGGACGCTGGGGAGGACGGCGCATCGAGCGACGTCGGGATGAGAGTGTTTGAAGTCTTGTAAATAAATGTGCAGTTTTATTAGGAAGAACTGAATGTGTTACGATAAGTGAATAGAAGACAGCTACCAAAACAAAACCAGAAACAAGGCATAACTAACAATAACGATAACCGTACGCTGATGACGCAACGACAGACCGGCCGACGATACACTGATACAATACCTCCCCTTTACGTAATACTAACTCACCTCTTTTCGCACGTGTAACATCTTCTTTCTCTGTCGATTCATCATTCTCATCATCCACATCTCTTCAAACTTTCACTATCGGCACTAAACCTACCTTCCTCCCTACCACAGACTCTTTCTCCCCCAGGACTGCTTCCAAGGAATATCATCCAGACCGTGTTTTGTAAGCCATATCGTTTTAAAGAAGTTTTCCCCTTATCTTTGTTTTTGGTTCCGTGCGGTAGATTAAGCTAGCTATCTGTTAGAATATCAAACGCAAGTTTGATATTCCCTATCGTATCATATCGTATAACGCGCAGTACTTTCCGTCATCGTGTGTCCGTCCGTCTTTCTGTCCGTCACAAGTCAGTGTTCTACTAAGACGGCTAAAACTAGGATCACGCAAACAACGCCGTACTCTACGCACAGGGACTCTAGTGTGCTGACGTCGCCAGAAATTTCCGCGAAATTCCAACGGGGTCACCCCTAATGAAGGCCACAAATAGAGGTGGGGTAGGTTGAAATCGGCGATTTTCGACCAATATCTCGCTATATCTCAAGATAGGGACACAGTTACTATGGAAGGCTAATAGGAACTCTATGCGCTCTATCGAATGGTGCTATTTCCGGTGACCCCTGGGTGACCCTTATGTACCTCAAACAACCAGATTTTCAATATCATGTATAACATCTCCTATCTTCGTAGTCAGAGGAGATAGCAACTTCGTATTTGGTAGACATGTTGACCGTAGCAAGTCCTAGCCAAAGGATGACAAATCATCCTCGAAAGGGTCAGGTCACGTGAACCATTTAAATTTTGGCGTGCACCAACCATATCTCTGGAACGGCTGAATATAAATAGTAAAACTGGCCAGTCGTCAAATTTTGCACCCAGGTAGACTATATCAAGTCATAGCTTCGGATGACAAATTACCCCTAAAAGGGCGTGATCAGGGTTACGTGACCCGTTTTTAAAATTTGGTCCCCAATCATATCTTTGGACTCGATCAAGCTATATGACTGGATGACTGGATAACGCGTAGGCCCACTCTGAACACAATCAACGCTTGCAAATTTAATTGTTCAAATACAGGATAGCGCACGACCGTTATTTTAGAAATTAAAAATCGCCATATCTCCGCAATGCCCACTGACCCTTTCAAAATTTAAAAATGATTTAAACAGGTAAATATAGATATTTAAAATTATACCTTAGTAACAAAACAGCAAATATAAATGGTAAAACTGGCCAGTTTAAACTTAGTGTGAGGGCAACAGAGTCATAGCTCTACAACTGCAAATATCACTTTGGTAGGACTGCACCTAGAACCTTAAGCACGTCCTTACCAGCGAAGTCATGTCAAAAATCATAACTCACTGCGAATGTGACTGTAGCACGCCGCTAAGCACGGAATAGGTGGCCATTGTAGCAATAGGCCTACCAGTAGGACTCAGAGGCATCAACTGCCACATGACTATGATAGATAATCCCCCAAAAGAGATGTGTTCAGGGGTCACGTGACCTCTTTAAATTTTGGGAATAAGTGATAATATCTCGGAAACAGTGCGAGATAGAGACATATAGTTGCAATGGAAGACTAATAGCAGATCGTAATCGTATATTGTCTATCGAATGGCACCATTACGGACAATCTTTAGTGACCTTGAAGGTCACTTTCGCTGTTTGACGCCTTTCCACCTCACATACCTCAGGAAACAGCGTGTATTATCTACGATATGTTTACACACGAATCGAACAGCGCACGTGGCTTGTAATTTCAACTATCTTTTCGAAAACCCTGTACTTCGCTAGGTCGCAGCCAGTCATGTACACTGTAAATGTGGTGGTTTAGCGGTAAGGCGTTGGACTTGTGATTTACAGGTCGCGGGTTCAATTCCCGGCCGGTCCGCTTTCGCGTAACATAGGCCAACTCAGCCTTGCATCCCTCCTAGGTCGCTAAATTGAGTATCTGCTTCGGCTGGGGGTGAAGGCGGGATTCTTACCACTGCCGGGTGGCAGGTAACACTGTGTGATCCCATATAGCATGTGAGTTTACTTTACTGAGAATATCTCGGAAACGGTGTCAGATAGCGTCGTTGTTGCTACAGACCACGAATAGAAAGTGATATATGTATGACCTATCGAATAGAGGCAATTTCAATGACCTTGAGTCACCTTCAAGGTCATTCCTATTGCAAGCCTTTCAAATGTGATTTTACCCGCACGACGCTTATATGCTAGTGCGGTATTTGCTGTCATCACGAGTCCCACGTCTGTTCGTCACAAGTCGTTGAACTATTTATTCATTCATTCATTCATTCATTTATTACGTCAAGAAGACAGCATAAAAAACACACAAGTATGCAAACATACAGGCCTAAGCATAAACATAGCACATAGCATAGAAGAACAATTTAGTGACAGCAAACGTGTTCAAGTCATAAACTCATAAAACAGTGCTGGCAAATGCACTAAAAACACGGTTTTTGTCAAAGTTAATAGAACACGAGAACAACTGCGTTATCCCATATTTCGAGGCTAATGCAAACATCTGCGATTGAGCCATCCTAGCAAGAATCATCAAAAGATAACGCCGCAAGATAGCCCAAGGATTCTAGTTTTAGGACCTAAAAGATCTCTACAAAATTCCGATGGGATCATCCCCAACTGAGGCGCCAAATGCAGGTGCATGGGGTAGGTAAAAATAGCATTTTTCTACCGGTCAAGAAGTCTTCAGCTCAGACTCCGTACCTCCGAACGTTTGTGTCTATCCGCCACGGTGGTCTGCGTCCACGACGGTGCGCCGGCAGAGGAAGACGCAGAATCATCAGCAACTTTGGTGATAGTCGCACTTTGATGATCACAGTTACAGTCCAGTTGACATCAACAAGGTTGGCCGTATCTTCATTATGGTAGTTGAGCTTACTAGAACGATGCGTGTACAAAACTATACAGGTAGCGAAATTAAACGTGGCAATTGCTGAAAGTGCTTCCCAGACTGACACGTGATGTGTATGTGTAATTCATCAACATCTCAAATGGTACAGAGGGTCGCGCTGGTCTCTCGGCGATAGTTGAGCTTCTTGCTGGCGGTTTGGCTACATGGTTTGGCATTGCGCATACCAAAGAAGTTACCTTACATCGAGTACTTCTACGGCGATCATTCGCGGCTACATCTCTTGATATTCAAACCAGAGATGTAGCAAGTACCACAATCATCAAGTACAAGTACAAGTACAAGTACCTAAGTTTTCACTTCAAGTACAGGTCAAATATGCATGAATGTTTCACAGTTATATTGAATAAATAAAATCATCACTATTGTGGGTACCTGTTGTTTTATGCAAAACATTTGAAATATGTATCAAACAGTAGTAATGTAAATGAAACTAGGGCGTAACGTCCAATGTTCAATGGTGTCAAAAAAGTGATACAACTGATAACTGAGTCTGATATACTGATATATAGCAAAAAGCCCGACACATTAACTCAGAGTTGCACGTGGGTCCAAATTTCAAGATCCGACCCGGCCCACGAAAATCGTGACCCGACCCGATGACTATCCATGATGGGCAAAAAAGGCTTTATGCACGGCACGATGCACACTGTCCAGCGATTGCACCCATGTGACCAGCAGCACGCGAAAGTGCTCCCACGCTTCGGACTTACCAGATACATGTTCCTTCAGTACGAATGCATAGCGATTTGCACGAAGTCGCCGCTCTATATCAGATGCTTCCAGATTCATTGAACTGTGATGACTGAGTGCCGACTAACATGTACGCTAGAAACGTCAGTGATGTGGCTGTCGAGCTATCTCTTATGATTCATCCATGGTCTTGCAATAAAAAGTCGTTATGTTAAACAACAGCTACTAGAACTTTACGAGTATAGCTAGACAAAGGCAGTCACTGTGGTTACCACGTACGGCATTAGTAGTTTTCAGTGATGTTAACAAGACTTTAGTTACAAGGACAAAGACCAGGACTTTGGTGTCAAGGACAAGGACAAGGACCAGGACCTTAGTCGCAAGGACAAGGACAAGGACTTTGGTCTCACGAAGCAAACCAGTAATACTGACACTAATACTAGGCCTACTACTATTACT
>Ga0209780_1003444_pt1 | contig 11804 bp, 5 predicted proteins | sample WorMetexBAHAMAS2_FD_187384 | JGI IMG/M metagenome (GOLD analysis project Ga0209780, IMG submission 187384) | Marine gutless worms symbiont microbial communities from Max Planck institute for Marine Microbiology, Germany - Inanidrilus exumae... | ecosystem: Host-associated > Annelida > Digestive... | reverse complement strand
GTGCTAAAACGACTGCATAATGTCGCCCGGTGTCTTGCGAGCTGAGAAGCGAACTCGTGTGGCCGTCGCAACGACCGACCATCACATGAGTTGTCGCGGTACGTGTGTCGACCAAACTAAATATATTCACGCAACTACTGTTGTCCGTGCCAGCGACCCTGACCTCTGTCACTCAGCGTTGACGGGAGACGCCCAGTATTCACGGCTCGCTGCAGCCGTCATAATCGCTTGATGACTGGAATGTGACGAAACGGGGACACGTTCTGACACAGTTTTTGGCGCCGCTGCAGCATCACGGGGAACGATATAATGTAGTATGCCACCGTCTGCGACCGTGAATAGTCCTTGAACTGACTTACGACTGCGGTAAAATTATAGCCCACATATGATTGACTGTCTATTCGTCTGTAAAGCCATCCGAATTGTCCAGCCTTGTTGCGCAGGCAGAAATTAATATCATTTCATATACTTAGGTTGTTGCCGCTTTATTGTGTGCTATTTGGCAGTTTCTGCCATCATCATCATCATCATCATCATTTTCGTCATATTATGCACATTGCGTGGCGTCTCTTTTCTGTTCTGTCTTGTTTTTGTTTATATTGTTCTGTGTATTATTCTATGCTACCTCTCAAGGTGAATAACGTTGTTCATAATACATGCAGTTCATTTACAGTCGTGCAGACTGCGTTCAGGTTTTACGTCCCACTCGACGAAAGTAGGCCTAAGTCACTTCGGAGACGTTCTTCCCAGCCAATCTCTTGGCATATGGTACCGAAAATCTAAATATAACACAGAAAACGCGAACGTGCATCAGTAACAACATAATATACTACAACACGATACAATACAAACTGGACTTGGTCGGCGCCATGAATCGCAGGTGAAAAACTAAACACACAAAAAACCTCTTACGAGCTGCGAACAGAACGGGCCTATTCTTTAGAAAGTAAGTAAGTAAGTAAGTACGATAAACGATTCATATAGCGCCGGAATCAACAAATAAATGAGGGCGCATCAGAGCCCCAGAGCCCGTACGGAACAATATATATGCCGTATTTTCAGAGGTATGCGGTTAAGGGCCGGTTTTTCTACCGCAAATTAACTTTTTAACGATAACAATATGCAAATTATAGAATTTTGTTGTGAGCAATTCAATTTCATTCTCCCTAGCCGTCAGATAGCATCAACTTGCTAACTTTCATTAACATGTAGATAATATTGTTAGTTAAGTACATGCCATTTGTTTGTGTGTGTTTCTTTTCTTTTTTCTTTCTTTTTTTCTCTTTTCTTAGTTAAGTTATTTTCAATTGCGTATTTGTTTATTTTACTACCATTTGTGGTGAATAAAGCTTATCAAATTAGTCTCCCATTAACGTTAATTGGAGATTAATTGCGGTGGAAAAACCGGCCATTAGAAAGTTTTCACATAGCTAACAGCGTCGATCGATGACGCGCTAGTATGCAAGTAATCCAACAACTGTGGGCCGACCTGTATCCAGCGTGAGCTCACACACACGTACGGGGGATTCAGACCACACACGTCGTCGAAACGACTGCGTGGCCGAGCACTGGCCATTTGCATACAATAGCCCGCATAAACCTGCCACTAGGCCCGCCGAAAGACAACGGCAGTATTTTTATACTGTGATTCCACACCGCTGTCTGTCACACGCCCGGCTGAGTAAAGTAATTATTTCGAGCTCACCGTATTCAAGGAAACTGCTGGCATATAGGTCACCGTGAATGAAGTGTTATCCAAGCTGCATAATGCATTTCATCTGCATAAGGGCCAATCGTCAAAATTCAAGAGTGCCACTGTATGTTGTAAAAAGGTAATGGCTTCCCATACTCGTTACTGAGCGTTGGGCCCGGAGCTAATCCCGGTGTACAGGCAGTCAGCCCGCAGGTGACTATAAGTCATCCACACGGCGGTAGGCTGCCATTACTTTCCGCAAGGCCTGCGGTTACCTTCCCAGCCGCAGAGCATCACCGCCCCTTGGCCGGTACCAAGTTATACTGATGGTGACAGATGCACATAACAACTTGCCGAAGGTTGTTACGCAGTTTTTTGTCCCGCGTAGGATTTGAACCCACGACCTGTTGATCGCAAGTCCAACGATCTACCCGTTGTGCCACCGCGCCACCATAGGTTGTAGCCTAAGTAATTTCACCCCTCCAATAGACAGCATCTGAGCTGTGGTGCTTGTCCGGAGGCTAAGAGGGAAGATAATCAGAACTGCTCCCTGCTTTTGTGCACAATGATACGCACACACACACACACACGTGAGCAGTTCTTAACATTTTTGCATGTTGACGTCTAGATGTCGGATTTGATTCTGATGCACGCCGAATAATGGTTTCTCTCATCGCGTGCACAGCATAGGTGCGGCCTATTGGACAGATGTCGCACGTAGCGTGGTCTGTGTGTCTGTGTGCGTTAGGCACATGGGTGAGCTGCGCAAAAACGGGTGAACCGATCCGATCGAGATGCCGTTTTAGGGACTGACATAAGTGGGCCCAAGAAACAATGTGTTAGATGGGGTCAAGATTCACACGAATCCATTCGCATCCGCGAGGGATGACAATTCGGCGATGCGGCCTTTTGCCAAATTACTTTGAACACTTGTTGGGCATTATTGCACACGCACACTATTCCGTTTCGGTTAGCATTTGAGTTTTTATGTACCACGGATGGCAATCACGAGGCTATCTTCAGTGCAGTAGGGGTCGCCGTCTGTAAGCTTAAGTTTAGGGTTAGTAGGATTAGGTTTAAAGTCAGCAGGGCTAGGGTTGGTGTAGGTTTAACAACATCATGTCATCCTAGCCTCAACAAATTTGGCACGGTGACAGAACAGGTTTGCAGCATTCTTGCACCTATATCGCATCCGATGTATAGTTTCGCCGCCAAGGGGGCGTTGAAAATTTGGGGTAACATATACCCCTAAGTTTAATTCGGGAATCCCTTGAACGAATCCACCCAGATTTTAGTAGCTTAGCCAGCATGAAACATCCCACAAACCGTGAAAATTTCATAACAATCGGCCAAGGGGTACGGCCTGCGGGGCGTCTATATTGCGAAATTCCGTAAAATTTTCAGCTTTTTTGAACCCCACGCCCCACCCCTGTACAGATGGGGTAAAATTAGGCGTACGGTAAGTGAGTTGCTTGTGGACTGGTTAGCGGATGCGTGGGCTACTGCGAAAGACGGACGAATTTCGCTGTTACATACGGAGTGACACTGACAGAATTTTTTGGGGTGTCCTGTATCCCAGGAACTTTTTGGGCTGCGACATCCACATTTCTTATAGCCCAGTTACGCCACTGTAGCAAATTTACAGCTGAATAAACCCGCTGTCCGATCGAAGGAGATAAAAAACGACGTAAAAATCGATCGAATGCGTGATCGCGTTCGCGTTTTCGCCGAAACCAAACAACGTTTAACGTGATCTATTTCACGATAAACGATCGTCAAATAGGCCTACGTATAGCGCTTGGACGAGAGTGGTCTACACCAACGTTTATGAATGACGTACATCTGGAGCGGCGTGTTGCTACACAGACCGTCGTCAACACTAGTATAACGACCGCATGCTGGCGTACTTGTAAAGCGACAACTATAAGAAGACGGCACTCAGAAGAGTGCAAAAACCCACGCCGGGGAAAACCCAGCGTCCAGCGGCAAGTGGACGCAGGCAAGTGACGCAGGGAAAACCCGGTGTCGCCGCAGCAGCAGTGGCAATACTGCGTTCTGTCTGAAGACCAACACAGACGTTGTGACCTCGACCTTTGACCTTTTGACCCCCAAATAAATGGATTTCTGAGACTCGTCGTGAAACACTTGTACATCAAGTTTGGTGATCCTAGCTGCATTGGTTTTCGAGATATCGTCTGGAAAAACAAACAGACAAACAGCGATGAAAACCTACTCACGCGACTCCGTCGGCGTGAGTAGCTTTTATGCATTATTACTACATTTTAGGCCTACTGATTTCATTAAAGGAAAAGATCAGTAACAGTAGTACCTGCTTCGGCTGGAGGTAAAGGCGGGTGGCAGGTAACACTGTGTGATCCCATATGGCATGTGAGTTTCCCGTAGCGGTGAAAAGCTAAGTTGATGCTAAACTGCTATACACTGTTTACGTTACTTTACTTTACTTTACTTACAATTCGAAAAACTTTACTAAACCCGACATAACAAAGTTAACGACTTATACACAGGCCTGCGTTTCGAGTTTTCTACTTCAATAATAATACTGGTTTATCGGGTATAGCAGCTCAATGCTGGATTGTACATGAGACATTAAAACATTAAAACATTAAAACAAGAGCACACAATACAGAATCACAATACACCTGTCACTCAGAATATACAATGATTATGTGAAGTTTTTCAAACAGTACGGCAAGAAAGATTTAGGGAACTTATTTGTGCGGGCTCTGATTGAGGGAAAAGGTTGGGAATTTCTCAGGCTGCGGACAGCGTCATTGTCAAACGCGCGCATGCATGAACGTAGACGCGCGGTCGTGGTGAATTCGTCGAATTCGTCACGGGTTCGTTCGGACTGAATGCGACTGAATTCTAGAACGCCGACGGAATTGTTCGGACGTAATTTAAGACCGGCCTAACGGCGACGAAATTAGTCCGGCTCGATCGAGCCCGACTAGCTGTCAATAAATTTACTTACTTGCTCGACGGAGCTCACGTCGCACCAATCACGTCGACTTCCACGGTGTCTATGGGCGACGCTGTGATCTGTTAGAACTCAGTCGTTCTTCGTTTTCTCGCCACTACAGGAAACGACTATATCGATTACGTTTTGGGGAGGGCTTCCCAAAATTCCGGTTCTGCTTCTCTTTTGAGTTTTGCAGGCCGTAGTGGACTAGTGGCAAGACACTGACTGCGGTGTGAGAGGACCCAGGTTCCAACTCCATAGCGGGCAGTTGCGTTGATCACGACAGACACTGGGATATGTCATATACTACAGCCTTTGGCATGCCTCGACTCAGCTTTCCATCCTCCGTGGGACTGTAACATGAGTATCGGCGTTCGGGTTGAGTAATAATAATAATGTGCGACGGCCGATGCAGACAGTGGCAGTCTTTAGCGGCGGACTCACACTCACAGTGGAAGTTGGCTGGGTGAACTCTGGCAATGGCTTGCCATGATGACAGTACCGTAAACGTTATCGTGGTATCATTATCATCATCATCATCATCATCATTTCCTCCAATGAACAGAGTCAAAACTATAATGAATATATTCAAGCATTTTGTAGCGTTTGCCGTGTTGAGTCGAAATATAAAACCACGGTGACCTTCAAACCACGTTGCACTTTTGCAGGTCAAGGAACGTCTGAAAATTTCAAATTTATTCATGTTCGTGATGATGAAACTGTGTCACACGGCTCAGCAGATAAAGCGGGATTTTGGTCCCAAATTAGGTCACATAGTGCCCGCAACAAAGGCCGTTTGTATAACAATATAACGAGTGATAGATGATGTCTGGTACAGCAATAATATGCCCACGGCGAATAATACAATAGAATAAAAACGTTGCCGTTGTGGCGCAACGGGTAGAGCGTTGGACTTGCGATCAATAGGTCGAAGGTTCGAATGGGCAAAAGCTGCGAAGCAACCTTGGGCAAGCCGTTCACACCTATGTGCCTCTGTTACCAAGCAGTATAACTTGGTACCGGCCAAGGGGCGGTGATGCTCTGCGGCTGGGAAGGTAACCGCAGGCCTGGCGGAAAGTAACGGTAGCCTACCGCCGGGTGGATGACTTATAGTCAGTCACCTGCGGGTTGACTGCCTGTACACTGGGATCAGCTCCGGGCCTAACGTTCGGTAACAAGTATGGGAAGCCTTTACCTTTTTACAATAGAGAAATAAGGTTCCTTCCCATGTAACCTTATCCGAAACTGCACATTAAACAGAAGAAGCATAATGAGATCGGCGAACACGATAAAGAATCGGTTATTACTGGCCCACTTAATGGGCCAGTACTGTTTAGCTCGCTGGCGTCTGTTGTCTGTAGTCGTCTGTCGTCTAACTAGAACACCTGTGTGACAGACTGTAACTTTAATATTGTAAGGTGCCCTGTAACGGACTCTGCTCGTGAAGCGTCACCTTAATCTTCACATTGACATTAACATTAACATTAACACCAACCAATTTAGCACAAAGAATTTGTCAAACAACGAACTAGATCAACAACACTCGGTAGAGCGCCACGCCACAGAGAAAACGGCACAGTGTCGTTACCGCCAGATTTTCCCGCGCACTGCGCCGTAAAATTCCGATTTTACCAACATGCAGTTTTCAATCTATCGACTCTATCCATAGCTCAAAGGGAACATTTTCTTCCTATGACTCGCGACCTAGACTTAAACTGATCTAGACAGTGTCACAACGAGCCAGGATGCAAAGGTCATCTAGTTCAAAACCTACTGTCCACTGTTCAGACAGACACCGGATGACGGCGTGTTCTACTGCTCGGCCGCACACCTGTAAACCAATGCCTTGGTTGGTTGCGTGACACAACGGTAGAACGTCGGTCTTTGGCCGGCGAACTTTCCTTGTCTTGCGCTCGACCTGTAGCTGACGAGTGACCACTTATGTAGGTAAATCGTCCGCTATAGGTCAACCAACCAGGCCAACTCAGCCTTTCATCCCTTCGTGGTTCACAGATGAGTAGTAAGCTGCAATTGGATGTCTCTTACCTCAGTTAGGGGTGGCGACATCTGGTGAACGCTTACGAAGGAAAGGCAGGCATGGTGTATTTGCAGGTAAAACTGTGTGATCCATGCCTGAGCGCTTTGAGATATACATAGTATATAAAAGGCGCTACATAAATACTCTTCCTTACCTTTCCTTTAGTCTCTGAAGAGTAAAGATCGCAGTCACGAGAAAAAGTCAACTTTAATTCTCAACAACTGTGTCGAAGTCTGAAAACCGATTCCAGCTTCTGTAACCGCCTTCTGTGCGTTAAAGTGAATATGCAGCAAAATTTATTCTACAGAATTTATTCTATACTTTTACAGTGAAACCGCTAATAACGGTAAGTTAAATTGTCAAAAAAACATTCGAAGAGTATTCAAGTGTGGTCTCCACATCTGGATAAAGACATCCAGTGTTTGAAAAAAGTAAGAAAACAGCAACTAAGCTGGTACGTGGCATGAAGAATCTGATAGTGAAAGACTTCATAAGCTGGAACTCTATTTATTTTGGGGTCAGGAGGTCAAGGTCACGGGTCACGAAAACATTGCTGTATGTCAGCAGAAACAGACTGAACTGTCGGAAGTATTTCTTCAGTCAGAGATCGGCTGGAGAATGGAATCGGTTGTCAACGTTCCATCTGTCCAACTTTACAAGAACGGGCTGGACGACTTCTGGGCCGATGTCAGCAATTAAAGCCTTGCTTCCCAGCTGACTACTCGACAAGTAACAAGTAAGTAACAAGTATCGGTCGGTCTAAAACATGACGGGACAGACGGGACAGCCGGTCTTGTGGCAGATGGGACAGACTATAAAGACGTGTTTGCTCAGTAGAACTCACATTTGGGTATAGGCCTTACTTGTAGTCCCGTTTGCAAGACTACTGTGTTTCGTCAACGACAGCTAGTACAGATGAGACACAGTTACACATCTACATAGCTGTCCCGTCTGTATAGGCTGTCCCGTCTGGCCCGTCTGTCCCGTCATGTTTTAGACCGACCCGCTCGGTTGGAGAACGGAATCGGCATCGGCTCCTTCTGGAGGTTGTCAACGCTACATTTGTCCAAGTTTTCAAGAACGGGCTGGACGACTTCTGGGCCGATGTCAGCAATTAAAGCCTTGCTTCCCAGCTGACTACTCGACAAGTATCAAGTAAGTAACAAGTATCACGTGTCAGGCGACAGAGAACAATATATACGGCAAACGTTGACGTCGATCGCCGAGGGTTAAATCGGTTATAATGATATCGGTATCGGTTATATCGGTGCTACGGTGCAGTTGTCGTACATTCGGTATGGCTATAGCGTCGCTGTGGAGGTAGATCTATATCCACCGGACGACCAACGACGACTTTAACACCAAGGCAACGCGTGACGTCTTCAAGGATTCAAAACATCTCTTCGTTATGTGCAAATTTTCATCTCTTTGCGACACCTGGTCGACGTGTTACGCTCGGCGTATTTAAACGTTTTCGACGTCGTTTCTCGTTCGCCGGTCATGCGTGTGTACGCGTGTGCGTACATTGAAACGTTTTCCGCCGTCTTTGGCACGACTGGGACGGACGAGCCGAGTCGCTGACGGCAGGGGCAGGATTTTACCTGCGTTTGTTTGTGTGTCCGTCTGTTTCTCCGCACGACATCTCAAAAACCGATGCAGCTATAGGATCAACAAACGTGACACAGAAATGTGCCACGATGAGTCCGGGAAACCAATTTATTTTGGGGTCAAAAAGGTCAAGTAAACGAGTCACAAAAACACTGCTGGCGTGTGTCTTTGCACTCTTGTGAGTGCTGGCTGCTTCTACAGTTATAAGCCTACGCGTCGATTGGTACTCACCGAAGAGTGACGGAATAAGAGAGAGGAGAGTTGTAGCAGCGGCGGCGGCAGGCGGTACTAAGACGACACGGGTCAAGGCAGCGGCCGCATCCCATGCCACGGTTCACCCCTGACGGTCTTCGCGACGTGGCGATCGCCGTGACCGCCAGCACGCTCGCGTCTCCTCCGCCGCTACGCCAACGGCCATCGGCCCGTCAACGAGCTCGCTCCACGGCTCTTCGACTCAGCGAGTCCTTCTTCGGACCGAACAGACTCCCGTGTATAGAGACGGCCGATGGCAGTCGATGAGTCGACGTCCGACGACTCGCTCCGGGACGACAGTGTCGCGCGTGCAAAGCAATATAACGCCGCGATCGACGAGCAATCGCCAGACGGAGCCACACGAGACGCAGCGGGCGACTGGCTAATTCGCGCTAACGACCTTCCGATGAGTCGTAACCGGCTTTGTCTAGCGGCGGACAGCTCGTCGCATATCAAAGACAACCCGACGACGAGTCACCGACGACGCATTGTTATACGTACGGCTGCTGCAACCGACCATTACCGGTCAACGATGCGCTTTTTCGCACCTCGGGCCGCGCATCAAAGACGCCTCGGACCGTTGATACACAAATTACGGGGTCGGCGGCCACCGGCAGCGGGGGCGAAAGGGCGAGATACACCTCCAGACGACCGACGTAATAACACCGACTGTATAGACTGCGACAAGTCGATCAGTTTACGGCCGATCCGCGGCGAGCGTAAATACGCGGGCGCCGCGTCCACGTATATATAAACTTTTCGCGTCGATTGAGTGGCCGTCGTCGCGTCGCCGCCCGCCCGCTGTCTGTTTAGTCAACGCGCTAAAAATACCCACCAATTAACCGCCGGCATGCGCGTAAGTCGCTCGCAACGCTTGACGTGTAAATCTATCTATAGTGATTCCTGTCGTCGCTTCTGATTTATATCCTCCTCTCTGCGGTCTGTACTCGCCAACTGTTCAACTGGCCCAATAAAGTTAGCTGGCGGACATTCTTCTAATAATACCTAGTGGTTAAAGTAAAAACGTAGATTTGGGGGTACTGTGATTTACAGTTTGGCCCCCTGTCAGCAGTTGCCGGCCCTTAGCTGTTAAACCGGGCCCCCAGTAAAATGAAACTTTACAAATACGTTCCGTTACACTTTGTTATCAGACATCATTACAGTCGACTTAGTCGAGCATTCGTCTTCAGTTACTAATGTCTTTTGCGTTGTGTCACGCGTTCCCGTTACCGTCCCCGTGCGTCCGTTGGGATACCTGACGTGGGGGAACGCATTCTACCATATATTTGAAGCATGGGGACGGCGTCCCACGCCACTTTAACCATTGTAAGAGACTATTGGCTTAAACTAATTTAACTTTAGGCCTATTTGTAGGCCGGTTTCTACCTGTGATAGTTAATAAGGTCGATCATTTGGCTGATAGACTTCAAGAAGTTCGATGCTTAGTCACACACGTAATATATAATGGCCGGATGCCACATGTTCATTATAGGCCTACTTCTGTCAACGATGTCTGTTATTACTGGCTCGCCTGATGGGCCAGTATTGTTTTCATCATCATCTTTATTGTACGCTCAAGGCACAGTTAAAACAATAAAACAACACACACATCAAATACACAATCACTCCCAATCAGTAATAAGAGACAAAAAAGAAAAACAGAAAAACAAACACAGCATAAAAAGCCTAGCCTGGCGTCTGTTGTCTGTCATCGTCGTCTGTCGGCGTCTGTAACGCTGCCGGCGAACGGGCGGGCCAGCCGCCGGGCGCGTGGGCGGTCGGGCGGCAGACACTGCACGGCGGGTCAGTAAGGTTACGCCCCCGTTAGGGCGACACCTTGTTTATCAACTAACATACTCTTCCTCTGGCAGCTGTAATAGGCTTAGCCCGTATCCAGAATTGTTAAGTTTCACGTGATTTCTATTTTTCAATGAGAGGTCTCTTTAATAAGGTGTTATAACAACACCGTTACATCGGGAAAAACAACGAGGTAATAACTTTTACCGCGTGATGCTATGCAAGCGCGGTATACGCTATGTGTGTCCGTCTGCCTGTCTGTCTGTTCGTCAAAAGCCGGTGATTTGTCGAAACAGTTAAACTTATTATCATGCAAACAACGCCGCACGATAGCCATACACTCTTGTTTTCTGATGCCAAAGATGATAAGATTTTTTTGAAATCCCAATAGCTGCGCAAAATACTGCCCATACACCGGAATCAGCTCCGGGCCCAACGCTCGGTAACGAGTATGGAAAGCATTTACCTTTTTATGTCACGAATAAACCGCATTCCATGCCTTCTGCGAGGTTGTATAAAGGCGACATGGCGGCTATAATGAAATTAATCGAGAAAATGCAGCGAAAGATAGAGAATCAGAATTAGCAGCTGTTGTCATTGGCGTGTTAAGCAGCTACCTGCGGTCTGCGCACAGGTGACGACAAGGCCTGCGGTAAACCGACCAACGAACGGTACAGCGGAATAATACAGGTGCAAGAGCTAGAATTACGTCACGGGATTCCCATCACGTGACGGAGAATCTCGCGAGGGATTTCGCTGCTGTGAACCAAGGAGCTTTAATGATGATATGCAATGATTTTTTTGGTCGTTAAAGTAAATTGCCCATCGTATGTCTTTAATATAAGCAAATCTATTTGAATATTAAGGAACATCAAAAAGTTAGGAAACTTTAGAAAAAGCGCCGGAAAGTGTGCGCCCGATGATTTCTTTACTTTTGCAAGTGATGACGTCATACCAGGAAAACAAACAAGGGAACAGGCTATTGGAGTGTTGAGTGAGACATTACACTACACTACACTACAGTAGTAACAAGTAAAATATCAATGTTCTTAAAACATAAACTGGTAAAATACATAACTTCTTATCTAATCTCAATAACGCATAACAACGCAAACAAGACAAGCATATCATGGTATGACGTCACACATGACGGAAACAGCCGAAAAATAACTATACAAAAAGACCCATAAATTTGTACTTTTTGGCATTTTACGGCATAATTTATGACACATTTGTTACACAGACGGTTTATATCACAGGCTGCGCGGTAGCGCCAGCCCTGTGTTAACGGCCACTGGCTTTGTCAATGGGAAAGAGCAATTTTCGACCCCCCACAGAATCGACACCCCTCAACCGATCACCAAAATATTTGTCACAGGTGATTACGTCGGCGACCCCTACGGCTGTTCCAAATTAGGTGCATATCCATCCATGGG
>Ga0209780_1003443_pt1 | contig 11804 bp, 7 predicted proteins | sample WorMetexBAHAMAS2_FD_187384 | JGI IMG/M metagenome (GOLD analysis project Ga0209780, IMG submission 187384) | Marine gutless worms symbiont microbial communities from Max Planck institute for Marine Microbiology, Germany - Inanidrilus exumae... | ecosystem: Host-associated > Annelida > Digestive... | reverse complement strand
GTCGATATGCTCACCAAAGGTCAGATACCGGTCCAAAGTAACTCCCAGCAGTTTAACAGAATGAGTTGGAGTAATTTTACATCCTTCGACTTCTAAAGCGAAATCGGCTGGTAGCCTCTTGCCAGGATCCTGGAAAACGATTAGCTGGGTTTTGTTCCTAAACCGGGTAATAAGTCAATTCACTAGAGCTGGGGCCGTAGGTGTGCCAACACGAGTCTAAATGTGGTCACCTTCGCGGATTAATTCATTATCGACATTAATAACATTTATATTTAAATGTATTGCAGCAAACCGTCAAAGACTATTGATTATTACAAGCAACGAATATTCAAACAACAAGCAAGTGCCAAAGATTAGGGCTGCCACTAACGAGTAATCTTCTACTCGTACTCGTCCAAGTACCTTAACGAGTACTCGTTAATACCGGAATTACTTTAATTCATGCTGTCAATGACGAAGAAAGGGGTAGTGGACTGGTTAGTCAACGTATCTGGGGCCCCGAAGGGTCAAGGCCTTGATCAAACGAGGCCGTTTTGCTGTGCACTGGCTCCAGGCTGGCTGTTGTAAATGAAATTGTGAAGCCCAAACTATACATAAATTCCAACAATTCGTCAAATGACTGCAAAAACAGCAACCGAAAATAAAATTTCTAACCGGAAATAGAAATTAACCAGTACTTGAGTAGTAAAAAATTACTCGAGTAGTTTACTACTCGAGTAGTACTCTAGTACTCGCGGTAGCCCTATCAAAGATTAAAGAAATATAACGAAGTGAATACAGTATGGGCAAGCCCGTACTCTTGCGCTGCTGAGAGACAAGTACAGGCCACTTTTACAGCCAATCAGTGCTGTCCACAGGTTGTCGCGTACATGTCGCAAGTCTTTTAAAGGAATGGAAGGTGTTGTGCACGTGCCGTCTGGTTTGACGAAGAGAGCTGAGTTTTTGACGTTTCAGTGATGCGGTTAGGTTTATTAGTACTTAATACGATTAGTAGAATCAGCTTAATTAGGATTACTGTTCAGACTAGAGTTTTAAGAGTGGGATGCCCTTAGCCCCTTACCTTAGTACGGGTAGCATGTCCATGCTGCAACCGACGGGAAGAAACGGTTGCCAGTACTGTATACATAGCCAAAATGACAAATAACGAGAGATCGTAAACCCTAACGTCACTCCCCTCTCCCCCAGTCGCACTTCACTCTCCCGTGAAACACCATTGGAACTGGGGGAGAGTGGAGTGTGACTGGGTAGAAGAGAGTGACATTAGGGGAAAGTGGAGTGAGATTGGGGGACAGTGGAGATCAGGGGAGAGTCAAGTGCAACATGGGCCACTCCACTCTCCCATAGTTCCAGTGGTGTTTCACGTTACGTCGTAACATATATTTTAAATTTTGGAGCTCCAGTCATATCTCTGGAATCAATGAAGCTACACACTTCAAATTTCGAATGCAGATCTGATTGATATGGAAGAGTTGGCCTACTATTGCATGCATGCATGAATGCATGCATGATATTTTTACCGCTGAAGGCGACGTGTTCAGTTTTAACAAGAATGAGACAATATTAAGCATTCATGCACAAATTTTGTATGAAGTGCTATAATCAAAACATTACACATCACATACATATCATACGACGGTTAGTAGAGATGATAAACTCAATACCAAGAACTAAGAAGTTATTTCATGATTACGAAATTAATTTATGACCAAATTTTACGTTGATTAGTGCAACGTGTTGCCCCTAGGGGCCAAAAACTCGAAATAGACCAAATGTTGGATTTTATGCGATCTCATGCCCACACCACTCAGATCGTTCACTCATCTGGTGAAATACCGCTAGTGTGGAGTGGGCTGCTACTCTACTCTGCCACTCCACATTTCAGTGATTTCACCTTGTTCAGTTTCTGAGATATAGCGAGATATTGGTCGGAAATCGCCAATTTCAACCTATCCCACCTCTATTTGGCACCATTGGAATTTTGCTGACATCTTTGGCAACAAAAAAATATTTAGAGTCCCTGGGCTATCATACGGCCTTAGTTCCGGGATTCTACGTTTAGCCATTTTGTTAGAATACTGGCTTATGATGGAAGGACAGACACAGGATCGCAGCATATATTGTGCTAGCATAGCCTTGCACGGTGAACACCAGAACTGAAAGTAGTAATACCAACAGAACTATAACTAGAAGCCAGCACTCATAAGAGAGTACAAACCCACACCTTGTGACACTGACCTTTTGAACCCACAAATAAATGGGTTTTCAGGATTCATGGTGAAACATTTCTATGTCAAGTTTGGTGACCTTAGATGTATCGGATGTATCGATGGTTTTTGAGATATCGTCTGAAAAAAGAGACAAGCAGCAGGGAAAACCACACCCCCATGACTTCTGTTAGGAGATTCTTTTCCACTAGCATCCACATAAACATTTATATAACACTTAACCAATCAGTACTTATATACTAGTAAGATGTAAAAAACAAGACAATGAAAAGGCACACTCTAAAAACTAATTTTTGTACACATCACTTCGCTGCATACTTAAAAATATACAATGTATAACTGATATTCAAAGTGAACAAAGATATCACAGACTCGCTGAAAACGATGAAAATATGGAAACATCACATACAAACTGTCAGCTGCTGTCATGAAAATATTTAAACACGTCGGACAACGGCTGGGTGTGCATGATAAAACAAATCATTTTTGACAACAAAGTTACTTATGACATGTACTCAATACATTTAATAAACCTTGAATATGTACTAATTCACTCCAACAAACGAGGCAAGCAAGTCGGCTAAACTGCTCCCAGCTCTGACATGTCCCCCGCGTCTTGTCTCCTCTACACACTCACGCAGCGCCTTCTTTAACTTTTTTTGGAAACCATGCTCATTATCACGTTTTGGAGCACCGTGTAACAGCCCACCTGCAACAAATCAAAATTTCAGCACTGCTCCTATGACCAAAGTACTCTAGTTAATCTGATTAACAAAACTGACTACATAAATGCCCAGTTACAATATGCCATGTTTTAAATGTGCAAACTTTGATATACATCAATGTTGACAATTTTTTTGGCACATGACAATAACACCAGTGAAATGTCAGCCGTGATATACACGGTCAACTTCCTACGTCCCTTCACTGTTACTTACTTTATTTGCTGCAACAAAAATGACGTAATTGCGTCATTGCAGTGTTTGTAAATATGTAAACAAAATAATGTACTCATTAAAAGTTTCTTTGAACTGAAAGGCCATCAAAGGCTGGAAAAATCGGCAATTCAAAAAGCTGAAAAACTCTGACAAATGCATACATCATACGTATACACATAATTGTACAGCACCGAAAACTGTGACACGAATCCAAAGCCCTGAGATGCTGGCATAGGGTGACTAAACAGCAAAAGCAGACCGGAAGAGATGGTTTTTAGAGGTTAATAATGATGCCGAGTCAAAAGGCCATTAAAATTATAATGCTACATACGCTTTTCTATTTGTGTATGAACATATCACAGCCAGCAGGTGCCATCTTTTCCAGAGTATAAAATTTAGAAAGGCTAAAAACAGCTGAGGGTCATTCAAGGTCATTCACACTGGCGCTGTGTGATAGAAGACGTGATAATGATTTCCTATTACAGTTGACTGTCAAGCTTGAACTAGATATGGCCAGGATGAACCAGTATGGCAAATATCTAGGCCAAGATCATTTCTTTGAAAATTTGTGACTGCTCAGAAACACAAACACACAACCGATCAATTGCCCTATCTGGAGTTCTGGACAACCGAACTGTTTGACAAAAAACTTATTGCACGTAATCAATTATTTAATTAATTATTTAATTATAATTACACTCTCTATATTATGGTACGGAGATGAGTGACCCTAACTACCCAAAACCACCCATTTTTCGAAATTTTGCATCGCCTTTCACATCTTTGTAGTGAGTGAAGATGAAGACTTCAAATTTGGTAGGTAGGTTGGTTGATGGTATCAAGTGCTAGTCAGAGGATAAAAACCATCCCTGAAAGGGGCGTGGTTAGGTCACGTGAACCATTTACATTTTGCTGGGCTGCAACCATATCTCTGAAACGGCTGCAGGTAAAAATGTCGATCGTCTTATGTGCTCTCAATTTAGGTGAACAGTCAGTGCATGATAAATCAGTAATGGTCATCGGTCACCAGTTTATCACACTGACTGTTTGCATCTGTGTACAACAGGGTGAGTGTGAAGCACCGTATCGCACGGGTCTGTCAGCGGCAGCGGAGACTTGTATATCACTGTGCGTAAGTGAATTTCAGTTCCACACTTAAACAGATGTCAAATCTTTTTCATCTGGGTTTATTTCATTCATTATATCTGTCCAATGTCAATAATGTTGCATGATGACTTACGGTATGAGCTGCCACCCTTGTCAGCTATGGCACGGTGCTCAGGAATGTCAGACAAGATGTTGCGGCAGAGAGTGGAATACATCAATGAACCACCAATACTGTGCAGTGAGTTACAGTTCTCTGCACGTTCCTCTGATGAGAGTTTGTCACTTGCTAACTTGTCAAACAACTGACTAAAGCAAGCATCGTTGCAAGTGATATTCCGGCCAGAATAGCGTTCTTTATAACGATGTTCCCCTAAAATTACAAAAATGTGTGACAGAGTACATGCAGACTTCAAAAATAAAAAAATAACAAAAAACATATGAAAAGTTACACAGTACAGACATAACAAAATGAACCATATCTGGTGAAACGAGATACCTCAAAATTAAACTAGAATATTGACTTTCGTGCCCCAGCATCGACGGGGATTCCTTCGCCACCTCAATGACCTCCTGTGGCCTTGACCTTGGACTGCCAGAATCTGATCAAGTCATCAGTATGGGCTAATGAATATTCCTTGACAGTTTTATCAAAACTGTTACAGACGTTCATGAGATATCGTGGTAACAATATCTGTCCTGACAAACGAACGCAGCATATAGACGGGCTGAAAACATGCCTCTGCTGACACTGTAAAGTGACAAGGGCATAAAAATTGGTCAAATGTTGCAGTAACGTATCAGTGTATTCAATAATTTATGTTCTAACAATGCTATACTCACCTATACAACAGCTATACAACTCACCACCACACACTTCTAGACAAATATTGATGTTATGAATGCAGTGTTTATGCCAATTTTATGCTGGTTCTCATTTGACTGTCCCGCAGAGGGTAGAAGGCTGAGTCAACCTGGGGACTGCATCAAGGAATCAAATGATGGTTGTCAGAATTGTCACCTGAAGCTCACAAATAACTGTTTTGGCATATGCACAGTAAAAATATAGCAAAGAATCGCCCACAGCGCTACCAAATAACCAAAATTTCAAACCCTTTACATGAAATAAAATGGTGGCAGCAGATTTTGGGCTCCATTCACACTGTATGCAATTTTGTGCATGCACAGATTTGAATGGCTTTTAACATAAGGCCATAGATTACTTTGGCAGAGTACTTGATTTATCTTGATAGTAAAGCCATATAAATGGCATATAAGTTGACAACATGCGCTATGCTGCTAAATAATATCATCTTTCTGATTTTTGCTGTTTTAGTTGTACTGTTGTCCTTACAGAACGTTTCAAACTGTTTAGTGTTTTACAATAACCATGTTACTGCCATACAAACCACTAGGTTCATGAAAATCAAGATTTTCGATGATGCTCAGCTCTCCATAGTCGAGAAGAAAGATCTCTTTGTCGTGTGACACAGCAACATTGTCAAACCGAAAATCATTGTACAAGACAAACCAATGCCGATCAGCATGCTGCAACAGAAGAATTTCAACTGGCTCATAGCTGTTTGTCATCGCAAGAGTTAAATGGTACATTTAAATGGCACACTGACTGATTAAAGTATTACCTCCCACTCGACACAGAATAGGTCATTTCGAACACCTTCCCAGCCAATCTCTTGGCATGGCACTGAAGATCTAGGGAACATAAAAAAGCAAAAGCAAACTATATAGGAACAAGTGACTGACCTCTATCCATACATGCCGCCAGAGTCGTGGCGCAAGCCACTCCCGCATGGCCCTTGGGCCACCACGCGTGGCCAACGCGCTGGCCGATTCGTCCGATTTTGGGCTTCTGGGGCAGCAAAGTTCAAAAAAATGTGTGATTCCCTGCCTTGGACGCCAATAAACTGCTGTGCAAAATTTGATGCCACTAGCTTTATCCTTGTCGGAGAAATCCGTAACCACACATACACACACAAACAGTAATTGATATATCCACACCTTGCCTATCGGCACACGTGGATAATAAAATTATCTAAGCTAACATAAAAGAACAATGGTAAACCTAAACAAATACATAAAAACGAAATCTAAACCTCTAAACCAACGAGCAAATTTAAGAAATGTTCACATGCATGCATATCATCGTGCACAACTGTTACACACAGTACAGCACAAAACAGTTCTAATTATTTTCCCTCCTAACTTCCAGACAATCATCAAAGCTCAAATGCTGACCATTGGAGTGGAGGTGAGTTAAACCAGCACACTTTGCTTCAATATTAAATTAACAGCTATTGCTAATACTGCTGCTACTATTTTTATTAGACTCGAAGCTAGGCTTCAGCCGAATATTGGATTCACGTTTTGGTGGTGTTGACGCATTCAGCTATAACTCCACCAAAGGTGAACCACTTGTGGAGCACTTTGAGTACGTTATCGGGGGCTGGCCATGGCAGATTTTGGACGCAATCCGAGCAGTAGTAACAGCTGGACAGCAAGGCAAAATTTTATTTATTTTTTGTCAGGTAAGCAATGCACGATTTCACCCATTTCGCGTCGGCCAAATTTCAGGAAATTTTGCACACAACACGCGGATTGGTGAGGCAATGAAAACTTTTGGAACAAAATTTTGAAACTTTTACCGTAAGGGATCGTTTTAAAAACACAAAAATTTTTTCTCAAAAATTTTTAACGTCTGACAACTTCAGGCATCAATAACTCTGCGCTGATTATAGATCTATGGAAATTCACTATCAAATGATCCCTCACGGGATGTCTAGTTTCCAGTTTTACCATTGGAATCAATATAAAGTCATTCCCGAGGCCTGTGTGCTCTATACAAGAAACCTCCTCAAATTTTTGGCGACGTCTGATGTCTGATATTGGATGAACCAAGTACGCCGCTGTGCTGCCTGGCTGACCGACTTGGCAGGAAAGCAGGCCTGAATTGGAAACTGTAAATGAGTAACATGGCAGATAATGCTGACATCACTCAGTTGCAGGCACGTGACACTAGGCATTGTCGAATGCAAGAAGTAAACGCTGTGCACAGATAGCCGAGCACTTATAGTCGAATACTGTATTGTGGGCATTCCACACAATACAGCCATCTAGTTACTACATGCAGTTTTTGTCGACCTTCTATTCTGGAATAACTTTAGGCTGGATCGTCTGTTAAAAGAGCTCTGGGGAGAATTGCCGCTGGTCGTTTACATCCCAGACGTGCTTCCTGTCACAAATCCAACAGTGTCAAAGCACTGCTGACTGGTATCAAGCACAAAGATCAACCCCCGTACGGGGGACTGATGGTTGACTCTTCACAACTGATGTTTGCACCAACTTCAAAGTCACGTGACACAAAAACTGGGCTGAATATCAAAAATCTGGCCTGAAAAAATTTAGATATTGTGCCATAGTTTAAGAATCCATGGTCAGTTGCCAGCTCCCTTTGTAAATAGCGGAGGAGACAGCTTGCAACTTTGAAGGGCTCATGACCTTGACCTTGGATCTGGTCATACTGCATACCGTCATGCATCACTCATCAACCTCTACCTACCTAAAAGAACATCATAATACAAAACAACTGAAATAATAATACTGCAATGCAAACATACCACTTAACTGTCCAAGAAAATTACACTGCAGTTCCTGGCGACTGCAAAGAAATAGATAATGCACTATTAGTCTATTATACTAAAAATATTTTAACGTGTCCACAAAAATCCGTTAAAGCAGAAACAAAAGCAAATATTCTCACCCAAAACATCTGAACAAGTGACAACAACTGCAACGCAAGCTCAGCTCGGTCTTTAAATGGCTCATCAAGGTAGCTTGAGAGCAGCTTACCACCATGTTGAATAACGACCAACCGACCACAAGCACCAACAGTTTTTGGAGACACTCGTTGAAACATGATGCTTTTGAGATACTGTGACAACAAAAGTAAAAAAAAATGCATGTACAATAATGTCCACAACACTGAACAGCTCTGCACACAACTCTTGTTAAACATTTGTATGGTACTGTATGGTATTATTGTAGGGCTTAACGTCCCACTCGACACATTATAAGTCATTTCGGAGACAATTTTACAGGTCAGATAACCCAACCAACAGTGTAGGCCTAATAGCACTGAAGGATAATAGTCCTCCAGGTCAAGGGCCAATTACACAGGCTCAGCACACTAAAATGTAAAGAAAAGGATCTAATCAATTAATTTTTCTACATTTAGCACCAAGTACATCAAAGACACAGAGGTGCTCGGAAGACAGCTAAGCCAAGCAAGATCAAAGCCCGATCCAGTCGACCGTGTATGAACTGCTCATTATGATGTGCACAATTATGATGCACAACAGCACAGAGATGGTGAAATAATCTCCCCTCTTACCCTCTAGCTTGGCTCTCTCTTCACTTGTACAAACTCTGAAAATATAAATTTTGAAGAATCCAAGTATCTATGGTATGGTTACAGCATGTTGAAAAACAACAAATGTATGTTAAGTCAATGTTTGCAGTTCAGAGTGACAAATCTTAACATACTTTGAGCATCAGTGATTCTGGCTGCACGACCATTGATGTAAACAAAACTGCCTTCTCATCTGGACTTAAATGACCATCATTGTTGTCATCATAGAGTTCGCTGAACATGTCCATAAGTCGTGGCGCAATGCACAGTGCATATCTGTCATAAGTCCAAAAATACTAATTATAAAATGCTGAAATAAATTTTAAAAGTTGTGTTAATCATTCCAATCAGGGGAATTTTCCCCAGGGGAAATTTAAGGGTTCAGGGGAACTGGGATACTATTGGCAAACTGAAACTGTTGGAATCTTGATGTTATGCAAATTTAGCTGAATTAATTCGCATCACTGTATAGCTAGACCGAAATATCAGTGCTGTTCTGATGATGCCTAATCGCATAGTGCTTAAGGGAAGATCGACAAGGCCCATGTTAACTACAAATAATGTTTCATAGCAAAATATCCCACATTATCTGGAATGCATCTTCTGTGTGAGAAAGACTGGGACAAGGGCAATGACATTCTGACATATGATGAAAAGTTTCATGGGGCAAAAAGTTGGGAATCACTGTTCTATAACACTGCAACATCATGCCACAGCGAACTTCAAAAATCATGTTGAAATCACAATCATCAGAGCCTCGTTCACACTGAAACTCTGATCTAAGTGTCTTTATAACAAAATGGTTAAATTATTCACTCAGCCTTAAACCTGAACTCATCTATTGCATAAGCACAGCATTTGTTATATTCAAGACAAACAACGTACAATCCGGTAGAATTACAGGTATATCTATGAAATATATTTACCCCGATTAATATTTACCATGAATAAGCCTGGAACTAGCTGAAGACAGCATCATAAAGGGTGCCAGTACATCCTTCTATCAAGAGTCAGCTGGTGGATAAAGAGAAGATAGGGTTCAGAGGGTGATCTCTCTGGTAAGCATCAGTGCTGTGTGTTCTCTTCAATGCTTCGATTATGTTAGCTGGGTGACAGGAAAGGTATCTATCTATAACAAATATGTTGGTGCTTGTTATCGTGGGGCCAAAATGTACTCTGGCCATGTCGCATGCTACCCACTGCTGAGTCACAGTGAGTATGCCGACGGGACAGACAGACAGAAAGACGGACAGATGCCAGACTGTCACATAACGCTTTAGGCTAGATGTGGCTAGCACAAAAATCTGATCAAAATTATCCAAAAAGTCTCTATTTTGGGAAGCGAGCACAATCCAGTGTAAAATAAGTAAAATAAAGCATCAAAACAAAGTTCTTGATGAAAACATCTGCAGCTGTGATGGATCATTAGCATTTGTACTTACGTTAAGGCTTTTGCATCAGACTCCGGATAAGAAATTTTCCATGCATGACGTACGTTTTCCGGGCTGAAAGCTGCATCACTCTGAACATAACTCTGACTGTTAACAATAGCCATCGAGACATTGCATATTTTAGAGCCAGTTGCTTTCTCACAAACGAACTCATCAAACAGCTGGAACTCTTTTGAATACCGGTTTGAAAGACGTTTGACAGCCACTGGTAAGTCAAGCCACTTTCCTATGTAGACACCCTTCTTGTTGGCAGGAGTTGGTGTCATTGGTATCTCAACATGAACTTCTTTCCTTTCAATGGCTTCACACATTTCAGTTCCTAAGCAAGCAGGGCATCGATCTCGTGCTGTCCACTCCAGTGGAACAGGTTCCATTGCATTTTTGTCACCAACATAAAATGAAGCATGTTCCTTCACTTTAGCAATGCGAAGTCCCTCATACATCTCTTGATATGGCAATGGCATAACATGCTGATGAGGTCGCAGCAAAATAAACCCGATTGTACTGATGACGACAAATAACAATATCAATGATGCAAAGCGTCGTAACGTAGCATTCCAGATCCAAGTTAGTACAGTCAGTAATATGGAATGCATACTGAATAATCACAATACTCAGTGACTTAGTAAGTGCATCTTGAATGTACTGTACATACTGTAAGGCATATACACAGCATACCATTTATCAAAACTTTAAGCCAAATACAAACTGCCGAAACTCAACATATCCTTAAAAATATCAAAAGTCACAGAGTAGTTTGTGAGATCAAAATTTAAAAATGCCAGTAGAAACACTAACTTTCCACTACGGGCAACATCTGCTTACTACTGTTAGATCAAGTACGTCACTTTTGGAAGGATATCGATAATCAATATTTAGACATAACCGGATACCGGTAGCGATACCGATATCTACTCAGTGCCAATGTGCAATAAAAATCAATCCGCATATTGTTACTGCTTCCATGTATATCCTTACTCTGTCATATACTGTTATGAAAGCTATAGATGTTAACAAGTCTCGCAAGACCCAAGACTCAAATTTTTTCTCAATCCCGGGAAATGAATTTCTCGAATTCAGGGAGAATTCTAAGTATTGAAAGCGAAAAAATAACACCCGCTGCTCCACACTTGCTGTCATCGACTGTAACAACTTCAGTAACGACTGCTGTGGGAGTGCGAATGCGGTGACAAATGAAAGGAAAGTGGTCAGACATTAAGAACGTTGACACTGCAGTCTACCAGAACATGTAGAGAACAAAACATGATGATTACTGCCTTCTCACCCGCTAGCTTCACCATCAGTTAGGCCTAGATTTATTGGAAGTCAGCGTGTCTATAACCAGCTTGCACGACCCTCGATCATGATCCGTCAGTTGTCTTTGAAATCATCCGTCAGTTCTCTTTGATCTCGTCTGGCCCGAAGATGCACATGCTCTTTAACGCCAATCTGCTACTGACTGTGAGACGATTTCTACCCCAGCGCCGCCAGCAGTGGAAGAGGTGGCGTCCGAGTGAAGTTAGAAATAGGCAGGTGATATTGATCCGGTCACGGTAAAAATAGCCAACTGGCTATTGATCCGGCAACCGGAACTATAGCTACATCTGCCGCATACGCTATTATTACGGTGACCGTAATAATAGCCAAAATGATATTGATC
>Ga0209780_1003442_pt1 | contig 11805 bp, 10 predicted proteins | sample WorMetexBAHAMAS2_FD_187384 | JGI IMG/M metagenome (GOLD analysis project Ga0209780, IMG submission 187384) | Marine gutless worms symbiont microbial communities from Max Planck institute for Marine Microbiology, Germany - Inanidrilus exumae... | ecosystem: Host-associated > Annelida > Digestive... | reverse complement strand
AAAAGAAAAAAGAAACATGTGCAAAACATAAGATCGACCGTTCACAGAACGGGCGATCTAATTAGCAGTCATCAGGAAGAAATCTGTTGAAGAGCGTTTTGAAGGTGAGAAATGCTTGAGTCAAAATTGAGCGGGTGGAAAGAGTACAGCTGAGTGTCATCTGCATAAAATGGTGGCCAAAGGACAGGGAAGAGATCAGAGTACTGAGAGAGGTAGAGTACATGATGATGAGTAGAGGGCTGAGAACAGCTTTGTGGAACGCCACAAAAGGAAGTATGAAAGGACGAGAGGTTGTTATCACATTTAACACGAAAGCAGTGAGATGACAAGTAGGACTTAAACCAGCTGAGAATATCGAGCCACAAATACCGAACCAAGATGAGATAGGGTGATTAAGATGTTGTGGTCGATGATGTCAAAGGCAGCAGTCAGATCAAGAAGGCAAACAAATGCACGATACGTTTGTGATCCTATTGCATTGATCAGATGATCATGAATGTACAGCAGAGCAGTTTCAATAGAATGATGTTTTTGTTTACAGTAGGCAGACTGGTGAGGATTAAGTAGTTTGTTGTCTGACATCTTGTACTGCATCATGATGATGCTGGGATGCCCCAACAATATGAAAACATATATATTTAAAATAATCTCCATCAGAATTCAAATGGCCAATGGAATATGCCAATAGAGGCAACAGCTTAGTTCAGTATCAGCAACATGGTTAGTCATATGTACAAGTATCTAATATAGTGCAATAAACACAGTAATTTTTAGCATCAATTAGTACAGTATGTCCAGAAAAACAATTATGCAGTCCCACTCACGAAACATAATATTTGTTCACATGTTCAGTATTTAACATGTTTTCCGATGCCACTTACGAACTTGAAACACAATATCAATAAGAAAATGGCAACAGTGAAACATCCACTAATTTCCTCCATATTTCCACTTGTACTGTATATGTAGGCTATCAGCATCATGAACAATCAAGATCAATGTAATACAGTACTCTGGTCTCACAAACAGTTCACTAACATCAAGAAATCTAGTCAACAAACAAATGATGCAGTTGTGTTTCTTGTAATACTACTGATATACTGAACTGTCACAGTACACAGACAATATACTAATCACTTTCAACATCCATATCAACCCTGGACAGATTGACATCAGCAGAATGTGAATCATCAGACCTAGCATGATCAGGTGATGATGACGGTGACCTGTTCTGCAGATCAGACCGGTCAGATTCTGACAGGGCTTCTTTCACATCACGTTCCTCATCATTACTTTCTTCAGCTTCACTTCTCTCTTCTTCCTCATCCACTTCATGTTCTTCTGTATCAGAACCAGCTGTATATTTTGCAGTTTTTCCACTTTTTCTCTCTTGTTCTTCATAGTGATGACGATGTTTTGACGATGATGTCCGGTCACCACGCTTGTCTCCTGACTTCTTATCATGCTTGCCTGCACGATAGCTATCAACTTCTTGTTCTCTTCGACTGTCATATTCCAAACTGCCATGGTGCCGGTCTTTATCCTTTCGAGATGTATATGGTACTGGTGACTTGCTTCTTGAGCTTTGTGATCGATGTCGTGAAGATTCCTGATTCCTGTCATCTTTAGAGATTCTTCTGGAACTTCCATACCCATCCCGCTCTGAGTTCGATGGCAAAATTCCTCCCTTGTCAACATCACCTCTGGTTTTTCTGCCTCTGCCAGGAGATGTGGAACGCCGGGAGCGACCAGGCTTTGGAGACTTTGACCTGCTTTTATGACGTTTACGATCCTTTGGTTTAGATGATGACTGCTGTTTTGGTGACTTTGAGCTAGAACGGTGTTTATATCGTGGTGACCTCGACCGAGAACGTTTCTTAGACCGAGAACGATGTGATCGTGACCGTCGAGACCGAGACTGCGATCGCGATCGCCGAGACCTTGAGCGACTGCGTTTACGACGTGAACCATCAGAGTCAACAGCAGCTGAAATCAGTGGCTGGGCTTCATTGACTTTACGCAAAGCGTCTTCAATTTCACGACTGCTTGCACCTTCCAATCCACTAACAGACTTCACAATAGCACTGTTGGATGGAACAACAGTGACTGGCCGACTGCCAAGCATCTGCCCAGTTAGAGTCAAAGCACGAGTGACTGATGCCTTCTCAGAAAACTCAATGAATGCTGCTCGGACTGGTAAACCTTCATCTCCGGCCATTCGTGCATACTTTACCTCACCAGCATGAAGACCAAAAAACTGCATAAATATCTCAGGTGCAACTGCTGTGTCAAGATTCGCGACGTAGATCGTTCGTTCTACTCCATCACCTTTCGTTCCCTCTGACGATGCCAAATTCTGGGAGTAGCTACTTGACATGGCCGTTTTCTCATCCGGAATTCTTCCATCGGGAACTGCAACAACATTCAGAGCTCGATCAATAAATACTGTGTTTGTCAGGTGCAAAGCCACGGCCACATCATCAGCGTCTGCAAACTTCACGTAGCACACCTTTGACGTAGTACTTGTAGATTCAGCCGTCGGGTAAATAACCAAATCGTCGATTCGACCAAGAAATCCAAACAACGTTTTCAACTGATCCTTGGTTGTTGCTGGCGCAATGTTTGTTACCTGTACTACTCGTGGTGAACTCGGCATTTCGTCTGCGACAGTTCAATTTGTCAAATAATACAGCTACAACATCAACAATTCAGTTACAGTGCAATTTTCTTTCGCCAATACAAAATACAAATGGCGGCTTCGGGCTTCCTAGCTGCCGTTCCCAATGAATAACTAACCACTCAAGTTAACTCGTTTACCTCGTGCAGCTGCACCAGGCCTTTTCCGTCATCCGTAATCATCTTCGTGCAGCCTTAGGGCTTGTCAGACGTCAGTCCATAAAAAGCCCACCTTTCGTTTTCGCAGCTTCTCCAAACCAGACTTAAAACTGTTGACAGACTCAGAGTCAACGAGCTCTTGTGTCAGACTGTTCCAGCGATTCAGCACTCGAAGAGAGAAGAAATGTAGACGACAGTCTTGGTTACACGTCTGCTTGGCTAACTTCCAGCTGTGTCCACGTGTTGAGTGCGCTTCATTTCAAGAGAAGAAGGTCTGCCATGGTACGTCAGTAAACCCCTTGATCATCTTGGACACTTCAAGTAAATCGCCACGATTTCTCCTCTCCTACATCGACCACAATCCCAGTCTCAGTAGCCGAGTTTCATATGGCAAACTTCTCACTACGTTGTTTAAAATGCAACAGATTTATTATATACACAACGTTGTTGTTGGCTACAGGGTACAAGACACTGTTGGGCCAAGGCCAGAGAGACCTAGATCCACGGCTTGAAACTGCAACTGAAGTGATTTAAGTAGTTACAACAAAAAGCGTAATGCTGATTGATGATGTTGAATGTTGTCTTGCAGCTGAGTTGTGAACTACTATATTATATTGTTGGCTGGGATGTCAGTCATGAAGTCGATATCACCGCGTAAACGCGTGCTTGTCACTGATTCGCCGAGTCCACCTTGTTCGGTGTCGTCGATGACGACGGTGTCACAAGTGATGACCGCCACTGACCACTCGTCGCGGCTGGTCAGTGGACTGGACGCCCTGCGTACAGACGGCACACTGTGTGATTACACTATCATCGCTGGGGGTCTGGAGATGCACGTCCATCGCGCTGTTCTCGCTGCGTGCAGTGACTATTTCCGCGCCATGTTGACTGGAGACATGCGCGAGAGCCGCGAGTCCAGTGTCACTCTGCAGGGCATCACTGGCTTTGGTCTGCAGGCCGTCGTTGAGTTCATCTACAGCGGGACGATGAAAGTCTGCCTGGACAATGTCGAAGAGATACTAGCGGCTGCTTCTCATCTTCAGGTTAGCCCTTCGTACTTCATACCAGCATTTCTATGATACTTGTTTTCATGCTGTTGTATGTAAACCCCCAAGCCGGCACCATTAGCCGTATTCACCGCCGAATTTTCGTCCCATAAAAAAATTTTGGCTAGGCGCATCCACCGTCAAACTTTCTTTGCAAAAAAAATGACAAAAATATGTCATTTGCTTACTACTCAACTGAATAGTATTTTTGTAGTTTGTGCAGACTGCAGAACACTTGTCTGCTTTGTTAATGGCTGTTGTAGACCGACAGTTAACTGTTTTAGTTTATTGGGTTATATGCAATACTTCAGCCATATTTCAGCCGAAAATGTTGGTAGTCGGTCATATTTTAGCCGTATTTTTTACTTATCGCGATATTTCGGCTAAGCCGAATATCAGCCGAAATTTCCTTCCAGCCATCTGGAGTTTTAAAAAACTGGGCTTGGGGATCAAGTTGTATGGTGTGACATTTTGCTAAATCATGAAATTAATGCAGTTAGTGTGTGTAGTTCTGAAGTGACTGAAAGAAGATAGCGGCAGTAGCCTGATGGGTGGTTTTGTCTTTTATTATGCATTGGATCAGATGCTGTCAGTGAAAGTCAGGTTCATCGTTTAACTGGTCATTTTCTTCTGTAGTAAGTCCACGTTGGGTCAAATCTGCCAAGAAAGAACCTTTGCCTGTGACTGGAGCAGGTTTCTACACAGCGATGCCATTCTTGTCAGCCATTTAGCAAAGTCAGAGCACTGAAGGATCTGATACTGTAACTGAGTGACATATTGCTAAGATAGTTTTGAGTAAAAGTGAAGCGAGACGTCAGATGATAATGATGACTGTGTTTTGTCAGGTTGCTGATGCTGCGAGACTTTGCGCTTTGTTTCTGAACTCGTCAATTACACTCGAGAACTGCGTCGACATTCTCAACACCTCGGAGCTGTACTCGCTGGACACGTGCAGTGTGCTCGCACGGTCGTTCGTGCTTGCCAACTTTGAAAGCCTTGCCGAACAGCACATAGATGAGTTCATGAAGCTGAGTGCATCGCAGCTGACCAGTTTATTGTCCGACAACGCACTGTGCGTGGCGTCTGAGTACAGACTGTTTGAACTGGTCATGAAGTGGGTTCGTCATGATCAGCCGTCGCGGGAGCAGCACATCTCACAGCTGATGTTTCATGTTCGTCTACCTCTGTGTACTGGTGAGGAGCTCGTGGAGAAAGTGAGCCGCGAGCCTCTCATTATGTCCAACAGCGACTGCTATCGGCTGCTCGTTGAAGCAAAAGATTACCACATCGTTGTGTACAAACAGCCGTTGTTGCAGACGGCACGCACCCAGGTATACTTGATGTAAGACGATCAAAGATGAGACAGAATCACAGTTACAAATAAGTGCCAGTTACCACTAAAAGATTGAGTGATGTGACCCACGCCGGCAGTGTTTCCGTGACTAGTGACCTTGACCTTTAGATCCCAAAATAAATGAGTTTTCGGGACTCATTGTGGAACATTTGTATGTCAAGTTTGGTGATCCTAGATGCATCACGTTTTTAGATATTGTGCGGAAAAACAGACAGACAATCTGAAGAGGCACTGATGATGATGGTGATGGTGATGGTGATGGTGATGGTGATGGTGTGATGGTGTGATGGTGTGATGGTGTGGTGGTGTGATGGTGATGGTGATGGTGATGGTGATGGTGATGATGATGATGATGATGATGATGATGATGATGATGCGCTTGCCATGAAATAAAGAACTTACAGGCAGCGACTTTGTCTAAGTTCTGTATGGAATTGGAAGTATGGCTATGGATTTCTGAGACAGCTGCAAGGGCAATGCTTCAAGCTGTTTATCATCCATGCACTGATGATTAGCTGGTGAGAAGGTGGTAATCCTTCACCTCTACTAGAGTAGGGTTAGAACAATACCAGGCTCAGCAACCAACAGCCAGTACCCAATAATAATAATAATAATATACACATTTGTATAGCGCCATATGGTCGTAACTTTAGAGGCGCTGAAACAGAGGCTTCTAACAATATCCAATACCGATACCGGAAGTGACGTCATTTGTTCTAATAGAAATACTTAAGTACTACTGGCGAGTATAAAGTAGCATTCTTAGTGCGGACATTGACGGCCGTAACACGCCCGCAATTGAACGCGGGGGATGGTCTAAAATCTTAGCATTGAACGCGAAAGTGACTGGCAAACTGTGGGAAGTGCAAGCATGTACTCGTCACCTCGCCGCCTGTGTCCCTTACTCGTTCCCAATGCCGCCTGATGGACGACCACCCACGTCACTGACCGACAGACACAGGGCGCTGAGTAATTCCCGTTCGGAGGCGGGTTATTTATGACTGGCGATTGCTAAAGCTGTCAGGCACTGTCCGGGATGACTGAAGCTGTTTGATGCAGCCAAGACGCATGGTGCACACACACATCTTGGCGGCATCAAGCAGCTTCAGTCATTTGAGCGTCGCTGGGAGTAGTAGTAGTAGTAGTCGAACGTACTGATTAATGTGGCATAAGCTAGGTAAAGTAGCTTCTAGGACACTGTACACAAATATGAGAAAGCAATTTACAGTCATGGGAAAGATTTGGTAAATAAAAATGTTTTAAGTTGTCTCCTGAAAGACGGTAGAGAAGTTGATGCAGTGACGCTGGTAGGAAGACTGTTCCATGCTTGTGCTACAGTCACACGAAATGGTCGATTGCCAATGGTGCTGAGCCGAGTTCGAGGAACGATCAGGCGTGGACAGGAACCGGACTGTAGTCGAGTGGAGAGACGTGACGCGTGACAAATTAACTGTTGGTATTGGAGACCGAGACCCTGGCATGAACAGTTGCATAGATATCGTACTTAGTTCTCAGTGCCCGCCTTGTGTGAATGTCGCGGGCTCGTCTGTCAGTTGCACTGCTGCTGGTGGTGGATGTTTTGTCGTTGTCAGGTGCGCTCTGTCCGTCAGAAGTTGGTGATGTGCAGTTACAGTTGCCTTGTCTGCTATGATCTCAAGACTGGTGATGAAACGTGTCTTCGTGACACTCCAGTCGGGATGTACAGTCCGTGTGTGGCCGTCGTCGACAACTTTTTGTACGTCTGCGGAGGCAAGTACGACAACACTGACAACAACGAGATCGCGACGGCTCGCTGTCACCGCTACGACCCACGCTTTGATGTCTGGTTTGAGCTGATGTCGATGAACGAGGCTAGAAAGGACTTTGCAATGGCGGCGTTTGACGGACATTTGTATGCCATCGCTGGACAGGATGAGAACATTGTGATGCACACGGCCGAGCGGTTTTCTATTACTGAGAATGAATGGAGATCAATGTCATCAGTCCCTGGTGGAGCTCTGTCCTGCCACCAGGTCAGTTGTTTGCCGTCTATGTACAGTGCTGCGGTTTCTTTGTACACACTGTACTAGATGATAATGACTCATTCCGGTTCCTGCTAGTATACAGTAGAATGGCGGTGGAGGGGGCAGGTCTAGTACTATGTGTGGGAGGTCCCCCGGATGTTTTTCTTTTGGGTTTTACCTAAGAGAAGCATTCCAAAGCCAGACCAACACAGATATTGTACGACAAGAGTCATTAGGCACTGATATGTTATAGGAACTGAAGAACAGCAATTACACAAGATATCACATTGAACTGATCAATAGATCTGTGGTGGTTGGTGTGTTGGTGCATGTTGTAGGCGCTAGTGTAAATGAGCCTCCCTTATCCTTTCCCATTTTCGGTTGTCACTGAACAAAAAGGCAATGACATGGGCAGGTTACTGTATCGTTGGCCATCTTAGCCTGGTGGAACTAAATCTCCACCCAAGACCTTGTCCCCGATATAGCTTATTTTTGTGCTTAAAGGGGATGCTAATCTCCCAAACAGCCAACTATGCAATAGAATATTTAACATTCTAATAGTAAAATCTATTTGATTATATGCATGTTTCTGTGAATGTATCGAAATACCATCCATTGCATATTTGATGTTATTAACACGATATGAGTGAAAATGGTGGGGTTTACTTTTTTGGCCTACCCTGTGCAGGGACTGTCCCCAGTGTAACTGATGCTGGACTTTACCCTGTGCAGGGACTGTCCCCAGTGTAACTGATGCTGGACTTTACCCTGTGCAGGGACTGTCCCCAGTGTAACTGATGCTGGACTACAGACGTGAGAATGCTGTGTGCACAGGCGGCCGTGTGTGGGAAGCGAATCTATGTGACTGGTGGACAGAAGTTTGATGGGCACAGTCGGTGTGTGATCTCGTACGACCCCATCGGTGACACGTGGCGGGATGAGCCTCCATTGATGTATCCACGCAGCAACCACAGTATGGCGGTTGTCGGCGGCCGACTCTATGTTGTCGGCGGCAACATCGAGGACTCGTATGGGTTTCCAATGCCGGTGTCGGCCGTGGAAATGTTTGATCCATCAACCATGTCGTCATGGACATCATGTTCAACTGTGATGAACATCCGGGAGGCGGGGGTTGCAGTCATCGACAGTGAAATCTACATCTTTGGTGGCATTAACGGCCAGCACTACTTCGCCGATGCCGTCCAGGTGTACTCACCTGAAGACGACCAGTTCCATCAGCTGGACAAGGTTCGACCTGGCATGCATGGCCGCGCCTGCTGCGTCCTCGTCATACCGAGATACATTTGACACGAGTTGACAGAGATCTGGGTTGATGTTACGTTTCGATCTCGCATCGGCTGTTTTTCATAACCTTCATTTTACATTGTTGAACTGTTCTGATTCTAAATTACATTTGAATTCATTCTGTCGAGGCATGCACATCACGTGGATCAGCAGTTCTTTGTTCCTGGGGTCGACTCATCTGAGTCGACCTAATAAAGTGGGTCTCAAGTATCCGTCCGTCCACAAAAAGTTTCTTTGATTTCAATGAAATTTCGCATGTAGGTAGAGGTCAATGACTGAAGCATGACGGTATGCAGTATGACCCGATCCAACGTCAAGGTCATGAGCCTTGAAAGTCGGAAATTCGGCCAATATCAAAGGCTATCTCTTCCCCCATTTACAAAGGGGGCTGGCAAATGACCACGGATTCTACAATGCAATACATAAAGCTTATCGGGGCCGGATTTTTTAATTTTTGTCCTAGTTTTTGTGTCACGTGACTTTGAACTTGGCAGAAACATCAGTTGCGAAGAGTCGACTGTCAGTCCCACACGAGGCTAATTTTTGATTACCCTAATTGAATCTGCTTACGGTAGATTGTCTGTAGTAAGCTGTTGGAATTTATCTGCACATGAGAATGATGAGATATTTGCAGTTTGCAGCTGGTAATGTTCAGAGTAGTTGAGAGAGTCAGGTTTTCTGATCACACTTCTGTATGTCTCTTTCTCTGTCTCAGTGGAATTAAACCTTACTCTAAAACACTGTAGTTTCGCTGCATCTAAATTTCGCAATCTTCTTACGTAGAAAATTCACTGCATTTTAATTTGGCGTATTTTCCGGTGTTGTTATTCTGTGTAGATGAAGTCATGGTGATGGGCAAATTCCAGAAATTCACGTGTATTTAATTTCGCGATTCTGGTCAAATTGCGAAAATTTCATGCACGTGAAATCGAGGTGTTTTACAGTATTCAAAGGTCCACCCAAAGGTCAAAGGTCCACCTTTGTGTACCGTGTCCTAGAAGCTACTTAGCGTATGCCACGTTAATCAGTACGTTCTACTACTACTACCCAGCAGTCATCTTTGCTCTAATGAGATACTTTACTCTCCAGATGCCTTTGTGTTGGTTGGTTTTACAACCAATAGCGTCAGTGCACTGAAGTTCTGAATCTGCTATAAAGAAATATTGGTTGTGACTGCATTGTTGTTACAGTAGGTTGACAAGCTTATCTTGTTTGTCCTTGTGGTCCTGTAAGGTTGTTTTCAGTCTGGACAGTGTACAGGGCAAGACAACCTGGACTGAAGGTATTTTGTGTTGTAGTAGCTTTCAGTTTGCTGTAGTATATGTGAGTTTGTTGTTTAATTTAGACTTTTCAGTTCCAAGCTAAGTGACTGGCTGGGAAGAACATGCACAAAATGACATTTTTATGTCAATTTGATTTACTTTTTTGTTGACCCCAGTTTATACTGCAAAACCCTTAACGTACGCGTGCCCGCTGTTTCACGAATTCTGTAAGCTAAACAAAACCTCAACTATACCAGTTTAAATTAGGATTGCCTGTGTCTTGTAATTGTGTGTTCTGAATCAGCCAAAATAAAATGCACCATAATTTTGTATGTGAAGTCGCCAACGTTTAGGGCAGCCAAATTAAACGGTTTTACAGTAAACAAGCCAGAATCGATTTGGGCCGTCCGCCTGCCCGTCCGTCCGTCTGCAAATTCTGTCCACCCTTGCTTGTACCTGCCCGCCCGTCTGTCTGTCGTAACCACGCTACCGCCGCGGCCCGAGCCGTCTATTCCGGCCCGCAGGCGGTCTGCGCTCGCCGGTTGCTGTCCGTCCCTACACGTAAGCCACGCGCGTGGCGTGAGGTCGGGATAGTACGATTATTAGATATAGATAGTTGTAGCCTGCAGTGGAGTGAATGAGTCTGGTTTTGTTTTTGTATTGTTAACAAAAAACGTCAGTGAAATGAAATCTGTTTTCAAGAAGGAATGTGCATAGAGTTAAAAGTTTAGTTAATGGAAGATACAACAGCTCCACTCCAAAATGTAGTACCGACGTTGGAGAATGGTGTAGATGTAGCATGACGTCCGGTTCCTTAAGCAGTTTGGCGTCACACTTTCTTGATCCGCCACCAGTGTGTGATTTTTTTCTAATTTTAGTCAGTGCTGTGAGTTGCCTTTCAGTGTTTTGATCCTGTTTAATTGTTTGGATGACAAAAAATGCGTAATTTACCCCGGCTGTTGTCTTTTGCCTGGTGCTACTGAATGAAGAAAATCAAGGCAGTCTGCCAGTTAACGCATGTTTACCTGAAAGAGGACTTTAAGATGTTGGGCTTACTGGAAAACACGTTTTGTAGCAGAACACAATCTAAAAGTAGGCGATCTTCGCTGACGATCAACAGAAGAGGCGTTAGATTAGACACGATGTGAGATTGTATATTTACGTGTGCTAAAAGACTGATTAATGAGCCAGCTTAATCTTTTGCACAGGAAAATGAAGAAACAACAAAAACCGGGTAGCTCAGAAGAAACGGTCCAGGTAGTAGTCCCTAATTCAAGAAAGTATGCCCCCGAAAAAATTTGGGAGCTTTTTTGCTATTCCCCCGAAAAATATTCTTTACCACATGTTTCTTTTTTCTGCTGTGCCACCAAAAGAACTAGCCCCTTTTTCTTATATATAGCCCACAAAAAAACCCTTTTAATGATAAAGTATGAACTGTCGACTTCTTGTCGCTACATAAGCAAACGGGATCTGGATCTGGATAAGTAAGTAGCAACGTCCTTCGAAGGATAATACGCTACTGGAATTTGCTACTGGAGGCTACTGGAGGGTCCTACTGGAACTGGTAGTGCAATTGCTGGGTAGTGCAAAAAATTCGCGCACCTCCGCGAAAAATTCCTTTTATTAATGCGTTACACCCGTTAGGGTTACGTCGGTTATAGTCAGTTTAGTACTTTAGTTTGATATGTTAGCGGTGATAATTTGGTTGCGTTATGTATCGCCATTTGGTGAATAAAATATACCACACTGTCGCAAATTCGGGCATAGAAAATACACAAAAAACGGCCTCGGAAATTTCGGGGGCATAGCCGACTCAAGCAAGTACGCACCCAAAATTCGGGGGCATAGCATCGGCCTTTACTTATTTATTTGTTTTTTTTAGCGGACGTGAACTCGCGTTCACGTTCGCTATATGCTATCGCAGATCCGTCTGTCTGTCGTCTGTCTATCTGTCTGTGACGTTGGTGCGCACTACTCAGCCGGTTGAAATTTTCGGCAAT
>Ga0209780_1003441_pt1 | contig 11805 bp, 7 predicted proteins | sample WorMetexBAHAMAS2_FD_187384 | JGI IMG/M metagenome (GOLD analysis project Ga0209780, IMG submission 187384) | Marine gutless worms symbiont microbial communities from Max Planck institute for Marine Microbiology, Germany - Inanidrilus exumae... | ecosystem: Host-associated > Annelida > Digestive... | reverse complement strand
CACTTAACACAGTGTTTGATATACTGCTGTTTAGTGTTACGTAATCAGTAATCAAATTTATATAGTGCTAGCATTCAGTCAAAGACTGTAATCTTAGGCCCATTAGTGACTGGCTAGTTTATGTGCTGGCAGAATAAATGTTCTTTTTAAAGTATGAGAAGTTTCTAACTTCTTGTGAAAGATTGTTTCAAACTTGAGGTGCAGCCATCGATAAACATTGACCGCCAACTGCAATTCTACAACGAGGAACAATCAGCAGGTCTTGGTCGATGATGCAACACATCTGACATTGTTTTAGTGTAGAGTTACAAAATTGCTACGAATGTTCAAGTATTTACTGAAAGTGACGCCATTGCTATACTGTTGTTCCTGTTAATATTACTGACATGATTAGTGTTTCATATGGGTGCTTGATGTGTATGTATTGCCTGTTTTTGTCAGGCACAAGACTGGTCTGAAGGAGCTGGAATTTTTGAAGCGTTTGAATGATGCCGACTCCGAGGATAAGTTTCATTGTCTTCGTCTTTATCGTCATTTCTACCACAAGAACCATCTCTGTCTCGTCCTGGAGCCTCTCAGGTATCTTGTTAATGGTGGTGAGGAGCCCGATTTTGCTGTATCCTGCAGTTGTTCAATATCTTTGTAATTTGCTTCCATGGTTGTACGTATAGATTGAGAGGATTGCAGAAATTGCCAGTTTTCATATGAATATGATATCATGCTCAGATGTTTTCAGCTGCTGCAATTCTTGACAGTCAGGTAGTCGAGTAACTTTAAAGATGACAGTGATGCTGCTTAATTTCACTTACTTCCTGTTTGAGTACTGGAATGTCCTCACTTGTAATTTGCACCGTTTTTACGGGAACAGTTTTTGAGCAATTTGCTTCAGTGCTTGAGCAGTGTTAGTTTGGTGATAGTGTGTCAAAACAAACCTTGGCATTTATCCCCAAGCCCTGTATGCGCTCCGGGGCTGTAATCCACCCTGATTCATTTGTCAATTCCGGCACTATATGAATCAATTACTTAACTTTCTTACTTACTTCTTTATTTACTATCTTAATAATAGGCCCATTCCATTTTCATGCCAGAGACGACCAGACCTGGCCCTAGTTTTGTGTTTATTTTGTGTTACAGACGATTTTGTTACCGATGCCCACGATAGTCGCATGGGTAGGGTTTTCAGTGGTGTTTACATGTTTATCTGTCTGTTTTTCCACATAATATCTTGAAAACTGATGCAGACTTGACATAAAGATGTTCCATCATGAGTCCTGAAGACCCATTTATTGTGTGATGAGAAGGTGAAAGGTGCTGAGGCAGGAAATACATTGCTGGCGTGGGTTATGGCACTTTTGTGATGCTGGCTTCTTCTTGTTATGGATGAATGTTTGCTTTTGTTGTGTTAGATTTTGCTTTTCCATACTAAGCCAACAGGTTGGCTGGGAAGAACTCTCTAAAATGACCTGGGCCTACTTTATGTCGGGTGTGACACAAAACCTTAACTCACTTAATCAGTTCATCAGACATCTCTTCCAAAATAATTGGAAGAAGAATATGACAGAGGAAGGCATCTGGAAAACATCAACTGAAATGGAGATGGTGGTGGTGGCGGTGGCGGTGGCATAGTGAACTATCTAACACTGCTTTAACACTGAAGTAAGAGAACGGCCGTGGACTTGGTTGGTGGCGGGTTGATTACAGAGTTTGATCTGATAACTGCTTACTCATTGAACCTGCCCATCTGGCCGAGTGGTTAACGCACTCGGCCGCCATGTGCAGTACAGCATGGAACGCTCAGTGGACGGGGTTCGACTCAGCCCGGGCACGTCCGCCTACCAAAGAATTATTTGTAATAATTCCTATGCACATGATGAACAGGGATTTAATCCCGGGCAGGTAAGAGGGTTTGACTGTTCTCTATAAACTGTGACCGTTGCTGATGCCTTGATTAGCAGCGTCAAGGTATCAGCCACGCTGACGTGAGAGCCAAAGCAGGCAGATGTGATAAGTCTTATGGTTGACACTGCAGAAGTGCCAATGAGGTGGCCGGGCACTGAACGGTGGACCGCTCAGGGCTGTCACTGAACAAGTGCCAGTCCGGGCTTAGTCAGACAGTAGGCCACACCTAGAGGGGGCACATTTAGAAATACCTTATAAGCTGCTCAAGCCTACTTTACCTTTTTCACCCTACATAGCGTGCACATCACACACACACATCTGTCAACTCCCCTCCTTTCCCCAGGCTGGTGCATTCAAAAGGTCGCAGCACTCTGGTCCAGAGTAGGCTGGACCCCTGTCCGCAAAGAACGAACGCTTACTCATTGATAACTGTGTATGTTTGTCAGCATGAATCTGCGTGAAGTTCTCAAGAAGTACGGCAAGGACATTGGTCTCCACATCAAGGCCGTCCGCTCATACACGCAGCAGTTGTTCTTGGCATTGAAGCTGATGAAGCGATGCAGTGTTCTGCATGCCGACATCAAGCCCGACAACATTCTGGTGAGTGCCTATTGTCATCTTCTCATTTCTATCACCTTGTTACATTCTGCTTTACAGCTTACGTCAAGAGCTACTACGGCTACTTTTGGCCTTGTCCTCATTTTTGGGGGATACTACAGGTGTAGTGGTGCATTAGGTGAGGCATTGGACTTGCGACCTAGAGCTCACAAGTTCAATCCTGGCCGTTCTGCCGTCGCAAGTCATTTTCACACCTGCCTGTGTTCACCAAGCAGTATAAATTGGTACCGGCCAAGAGCGGTGATGCTCGGAAACTAAGAAGGCACCAGCAGGCCTGAAAGTTATGACAGCTCTGCTGCTCGTTTTATGACTAACATCACCTGTTGGCTGTCTTTTTGCAAATCAGCACCATTTTGTATGGTCCTTAGGACTGTGGGTGTTACTTAAGCCCAGGTCTCACAAACTCAACCAGACATTTCAAGGGCATTACATTACGTGTTAAACTAGGTCCTGTACAAGCCTGTCATACAGTGAAGTCTGTGATGAATATGGTAATGCTGTACTCAGCTTCTTCTACTGTGAAGGCCAAACGAGTTTTCATCTCAGCGCTGCTAATTACAAATGCCATGGAGTGAGTTTATCATCTTCTTGACTGTACATGTACATAACATGTATAGTTATGGATCAGAGAGCTGTCATCAAGGGAGTAATGCCTCCTTCCGCCATAAGTCCGGTGGTCAGTGAAAGGATGAGGCTGGACCACTAGTTACATATTGTGCTTAGTGTTTTCTTCAGTGCTTTACTCTGATGGCTGCGTGGCCATAAGGACGTCCGGCCTAAAAAACCCTGATCCACTAATCCCCACAGATTCTTTTCCAGAACAAGCGGAGGAGGATCTGGCTGACCCAGGTTCAACTAGAAATAAGGCCGTTAAATGGAATTAGTAGTGGTACATGGTGACGGTGTGAAATGATGACTGTGTTCAGATCAACGAGTCAAAGCTGATGCTGAAGTTGTGTGATTTTGGTTCTGCGTCACACGTCTCCGAGATGGACATTACGCCCTACCTGGTCAGCCGATTCTACCGCGCTCCCGAGATCAGTGAGGAATTTGATCTGACTTGTTGTGTCATACACAATTTGACGACAGTATTATTATCTCGTGCCATGCTAATAATATTTTTTTTGATTTTGCCAGATTCCTAATAATTACGTAAGATTTTGTTAGAAAATGTTACATATTTGACCATTATTTCAAAAAAATGTCATTAGCATTATTTTGTTGGATAGTTTCTGGCATTTGTCTTCTAGATAAATTGCAAAGATTGAGAAATTATACCAGTTGTTAACTTATGCTAATTTTGGAAATAGTGGTACATAGTGATGACGTGAAATGACCCAGATTCACGTGGAATTTTGTGGCGTACAAGTCACAACATATCTATTCCTTGCATATCAGAATTTATACTTAGAAGAAGCTAATTAGTTGAGTAGATCAGTTTATAATAGAAGCTAATGTGTTGAAAGTAGTGTCTTGCATGTTACACATACTTTGTTAGTTGTTAGGCCTCATCATCTAATGGCTGAACCGATCAAGATGCCGTTTGTGGGTGCGGACTCACGTGGACCGAGGAACCATGTATTAGATGGGAGTCATGATTGGATGAATCCATTCACCGCCATGAGGGGTGACAAGATGGCGATGTGGCTTTTTGTCAAATTACATTGGACTCTTGTTTATCGTTTTTCACAGTTTTTCATTCAGTGCAGCTGATATAATTTGGCTGATACAAATGTTTCACTGTGCACCTTTGTGTGACTGCTGGTTAACACAGAAAGTGACAACAAAACGTCTGTGGTGCTGTGTGTTGTGGCTTCAGTAATTGGGATGGGATATGACCATGGAATTGACCTGTGGTCAACCGCCGTGACCGTCTATGAACTCTACACGGGCCGCATCATGTTTCCTGGCAAGTCCAACAACGAGATGCTGAAGCTGATAATGGACTTGAAAGGCAAACTTCCGAACCGCCTCATTCGCAAGGGCACTTTCCGCGAGCTTCACTTTGACACAAACTTTAACTTCCGCTATCATGAAGTTGATAAAGTCACTCAGAGGGTGTGTTGTTGTTGATTCTACATCGTCTGTTTTATGCAGTTCATTAGTTAGTGATTATGGATACACCAAAGTGGAGTGCATTTTGAATTGGTTTCCATTAGTTTCAAATGCAAGCAAAATGAAGCCTTTCAACTTCTTTCTTTCACTGTTGAAGGTTTTGAAGCAGTGGAGCATTTTTGGCATCATTTCTAACACCATAGGGTCCTGATATACAGAGGCTTCACTGGCTGTACCGGTGGTCTCGGCATGGGGGGTGGGAAGGCTTAGTCGACCTCGTAAGGGTCTGCAGCCGTTTCAAGGCTTTATATGACAGTGGCTGTCGGTGATAAACACAACTGCTGGCGGTGCGATTAGAACATGGCTTCTCTGACACAGTAGTCAGTCATGTTACCACTAGACAGTGCAGCTACACACAGATAATGGAAAATGTAAATGACCTTGTTACCCACGCCTGCATAACCGCTGGCGTGGGTGGGGCGTTCAGTCGCGTCTGTCTGTCCGTGCTGTAACAGGAAAATGGCTTGAGCTGTCAGCACCAAACTTGGTACACGTATACTCTATAGCAGTTGCTCATCATGCATTGACCCAGAGGTCAAAAGGTCAAGGTCGTGCGTTACGAAAACCGTCACGGTCACACTGTTGCTAGTGACCATGTCCCGTATTCCACGTACCAATATGCCACTGTGCAACTGGTGGCCGTTGCCGGCGTGGGTCTGCATGTCGATACGACTGCCTATGTTTTCTAGTTGAGTTAGCTTTACTTACAACTGTATGAAATAATTACTGTTTTTAGTAATGTTGAGAGTAAAAGTCAGTACGGTGCGCATTACTGTGGCCAGTTTATAGTAAATTGTGTGTAGGAAAAAGTAACGGTGATGAGCACCATTAGTCCATGCAAAGACCTGATGGCTGACATGGTCGGTGGTCAGCGGATGCCGGAAGACCAGCTCCGCAAGGTCGGACAGCTGAAGGATTTCCTCGAGAAGATCCTCGTGCTGGATGCGTCAAAGCGGCTGTCTATCAACCATGCTCTTGCCCATCCGTTCATCCAGGAGAGAGTTTAACTGGACGAGGGCACATTGCATATGTATGACTAGGAGCCACCGATTGATTGATTTCATTGACCGATTTGACTCGTTTGCATATGTATGAGTCGGGAGGCGTCGATTGATTCTGTTAACTAAATTGACTATACTTATGTTCGATTGTTCGTGTATAGTCTTATCAAATTTATCTGGCTGATTTCTGAGCTTTAGTCTTTTAAATATTCTTAAATGTTCATGAACTTGCTATAAAGACTGAAGCCAGTGTCCCAGTGGACAGTATGTTGTAACAATGGTCGTTGGTTCTGACTAGGACAGTTTCTGAGCTCAGTAAAGCAGACCATCTTGTAGTTGTAGTGTTGAGCTATGTTGTCTTTGTTCTGGTGCGGCTGGATGGAATTTGTTTTAGGTGGTGCAGTGCTAGTGTTGAAAGTGGCAGTGAATCAAGAGAGCATGCGTGACACCACGCTGCCGATCTTTGGCACTAGCTCTCGATCCTTGCAGAATGCGGTATGAATACATGCATAGATATCATCTGTTTCTGTTTCTCAAGGTTCCGTTCCTTTTCAGCCTTCTATGACTATGGTTTCCCATATTTACAGTACCACCTACTGTAATATAGTATTAGAGATTACAGCAGCCAGTGGTTAGAGTTAGCTAGAATGCAGCGGGACGCCTTCTGAGGACCCCAGATTTATTTCGTTAGTGTTACAAGGCCACTCAACAAGTAAACTTAAACCAGTACGCACTTTGCAGGGCCACAAACATGTACAGCGTGTAAGTTGTACCATCTGACGATCTGTTTTCGGCACCTGTATTGCAGTTTTCACATTGTTTGCAGTGTACATTTACCAACGTGTGTGGCCTTTGACTACTTCAGCATAGACTGCGAGAAGCAGTTTGTGTCTAGAGTAACTTGGCCGGGGCTGATGTAGCATTGGGTTCCCCAGAGAAAGCAGGGGCCCCACATTTTAAGTAATAAAAGTAAGTAGTAAAATTTGATTAAGCACTATAATCATTCAGTAGAATTAATCAGAGGCTCGCCGGCTTGGGGAGTTTAATGGAGTTCCTTGGCGCCGAAAAGTATACTTTAACCACTGAGAGCAGCTTTGAAAACATTGAAACCGCCATCACTGCACTGCATTGTCCATTTTACAAGTGAAGCTGGCTTAGCAAGTTCCAGAACATTTGTAGACGTGTGGCACAGGTTTTCACATGCTGCCCTTCCTGTGACCTAACCAACAGTGTCGAAGCAATGAAGGACATGTAAAAACGTTGGATCGTAGTCAACTTTTGCTGGCAAAGTCAGAGTCACATAACAAATAATCTGCTAGTGCAGTTATAAACAGCTGAGTAATGAAGATTCTGTAAAACCGTTTAATTTGGCTGCCATAAAAGTTGGCGACTTCACATGCAAAATTATTTTGGCCATTGTTATTTTGGTGAATTCATACTGCACAGTTCCAACACATGATTAATTTCAAATCATCAGTATATACTAAACACACAAAGTAACTCTTTCTAGGCAAAAACAGCTAGTGCTGATATAGTAGTACATTTGTAAAAACTTAGTACTTGATTACTTATAAGTCATGATACCACCCCTTGCTAACAGCGCTAAGGCTCCCAGCAGATCCAGCCATATCAAAATGTTTTGAGGAACCTAAAATAAAGATAGCTGTACACAAGTAAATGCACATGAATAAATATAGATGAAGAATGAGTGCTGCAAGAGGTGGATGCATTCAGTTACTGTCCAACCTGTGGCCAGCTGATTCTGGTGTCTAGCTAAGGCAGTGTGATTTATTGTGCTGTATGTCAGCCATTGTCAGATGGTTGTTTCATTTATTCTACCAATACCAGGAACTAGCATTAAGTATAGTATTGATATTTGCACCCTTTAATTTCTTGAGGGTTTCATAGTAGATATGTCTGTTGTTATCATGTGGGTGTTCTCTTGGAGCATTGGTTTTGATGGATTTGTCGTGTGATTAGAGCTCAGTTGTGTCTAATGCTAACAGCTGTAAAGCTGAGAAGTTTTTTGGTCATTAAAATTTGCTGCTGAGTGCTGACGTCAGTTAGTTGTTATTTGATTGGTGGTCGTGTGTTTCACGCACTGGTGACACGATGATCAAACTCTGGTCCGACTGAGCGAACACACTAGCGAGTTGGTGGTGGTTGATAGCTCCTGCCGCAGCATTGGAGCGAGTCTCTCACGTATGATGCTGACTAGCATTTCTGCTCACATTCTACACCGCAGCTCAAAAAGTCTGTTTAATATTACACGTCTGTGTGATATGTTACATATACACACCACTTTGTCATTTTCTAGCTGAATCTGGATTGTCCAACTGAGGTTAGGGGTGATTGGTGCACAGATCTTGTGGCCTGATATTGTTGCTGATGCCAACTCACTGGAACACTTCCTCTTGTCATTATCTGCTTGATGCCAGGGTTCCTTCCAGTCTGTCGTTACAGAAATATTTATTAACTAACATAGTAACAGCCAAATACATTCCATATTAAAACTGAAGTTTTCAAAAGTGATTTTGTTTTCAAATTTTCCATGATTAGTGGAAGGCTTGATTTAATTGTCTGTAATTTGACATCAAAAATACTTTTTAGATGAAGTTATGTTAACATCAGGATACAAGAGTTGTGTAATTTCCGTCTCTTTTTTTCACTCACTCTTCCTGGAAGTACAAACTAGCAAGTTTTGTAACTGCACATGCACTTTTCAGTTCACAGTGCTTCTGAGCACATGTCTTATTTAAGATCTTCTGTGATGTTGTTATCTTGAACATGAAGAAAAAGACAGTATAAAAATTCATGATAACTAAAATTTCTTTTCTTGCATGTCATACAAAGCTTTCAAGTAAGAATATTTGCATTATGGCGTCGTAGTCCAGGAGACTCTAGAGATAGATATCTGGAAATATACATAGACATCTGGCAGGATCACAAATATGCCTATGTCCATGAATATTCATTTCCATGAATAGCATCAGATGTCTTTGAAATTACCTCTCAAGGAGTCTACTGTTCATGTATGGTCAAGTCATGCATACATTCTGTTTAAGGTAGATATAATCAAATAAAACTAATGTCCGTTGTCTGTACACCCCAGACTGAAGATGTTATGTATTTCTTGTGTTCTAGATGCCTTGCCCGGAGTACTGTACTGCTTTCATGTCCTCTCAGCAGTCATTGGTTGCCTCAAACCACTAAAGGTTCACACTTCTAGTCGTTTTTTGCATCTCGGTGATCTATTCACCGACTTGCAAACCTCACAGATTTCTCGAGTAACGTAATGGTTTCACGCAGTCTTATTATCATTAATTTTAGCAGTTGAAGCTAGGTAAGGTATATAAGGTACGTATGTCCACAGCAGGTTTGCGTGCATTACTATTGTTTTAAATATCAGTTATTAATAATTATAATATAATATAATATAATATAATAATAACAAGAGCAACATGCCAGGTCAGGTGCATCTGTAGTACTGATGGTGAATGTGCCATAAACTAAGTGTGATGCTAAGTGTCACCAATGATTCATCACTTGCAGTATTGACATTTCTCCCATGGCAAAAATGACAGTCTTTAGTTTCGGATAGGATGCGAGAAAGTGAGTCTTCCTAGGTTGCAACTTGACATTACAGAATTTGCCTTGTCTAATTATAATTGTAATGAATTATTACATTTTTCAAATTCCAATTAATAATAATCGTTTATTTGATTTGGCATCAACAGCTGGATTAGTGACAAAAAGTACATACATACATATAGAGCCTAAATAGCGAAAAAAATAATAATGCAATTATAATTAAGTGAAATGTTGTTAGTTCCACCTTTGCATGTGGCCAATAATGTCACCAGAATTTAAAAATTTGGAGAACTAGACAAGCTGTATTATCATTGTAAAGCAGTGGTGTGTATTCAACAGGGTATGCAGAAACTGATTTATAATTATTTAACAAGGCAATTGAGGTTAGCAGAATTTGCCCCACTGCCTAATAGCCTAGACCTAAAGCATAATAGTACAAGGCACTTTATCGGTATCTCCATATAACGCCACCCCTCCCGGAAAGATGATAACGCTGCCTGCCACGCCAGCTGCAGGTGAGGAGATATTGGAGGAGATATTACATGACGTGACTTTTTGACATCATCCACAAAACTTGAAGTACATGGCGTATTGTGTTGTCGTCAGAGGACGTCTGAGACATGGCTACAGGTAATGTAGGACAGAAAATGTGGAGATGGACGTGTGGTTTCGAGAAATGTGAGCTGACAGACATGGTGATCACTATACTTTGCACTACTGAGTGGGGTGAAGTAATGACACTGGCAGTATTGTCTGCAGTCTGCACACTTGGGTAATGTTGTCTAAATTTAGCGGATGTTTGTGTTCGATGTGATGTTTTGGCGTGTGTTATAATGATGTGTTGTAGGTATGTGCATTTTGCTGTTTCTTATCCATTCTTGTTGATCACACTCAACTGAATTCATCACACAGTTCACCATCAGATACTGTGGACGTTGTTTGAGACTGCTTCACTTGTCTCATACGGTTTAAGAACATCATACACGGTCGATAACAAATTGACTACGTTTATTGCAGTGGCACTGCCAGAAGTTCTGAATGGAGGGGTTTAAAGTGAGTGGCAGATGCAGGAGTTGGTGCTGGGGGTGAGCGGGGGTACAGGGACTGGGCCCCAAGCTCGGGAGTCTGGGGGCAAAGTCCCCCAGAATCTGAAGACTTAATGCATTCAGTGTTGGTAAAAGCGTTTTCATGAATACCAGTTGTAAAACATCTCACCTAGAGCAGTACTCTGTTAGAGTTTTGCTCTATTAGATGACAATAGTACAACAACAAAAAAACGGTTTTGGGGATAAATGTTTAAAGTCTGCTTTTAAATGACATTTTAGTGATATGTGAGTGGTTTAATTGACTTATTGGTTAATGACAGGAATAGGTACATAATGTAGGCTAAATTACATGGTGGAAAATTTTTCGACAGTCAAGTCATCTGGGGGGTTAATCCCTCAACCCCTTCTGAATATGCCACTGGGTTTTTTTGCACGACAGAGTCCACGGCGTATACCTGTTGCTTCTTGCAATTAGTTGACTCCCGTTGCACAGATAGCCATAAATTAATTACCAATTTACCAGTTTCGCGCATTTTGTTGCAACTAGTTTTAAAGCCACTCGACCTCAGAAACTGTCACCCCTAGTAATGACTGGCCTTCTGGGCGTGAATAGGAATTATTGTGTCATCTAAATTCACTGTTGTTCGACCCGGTCGGTTATCTCGAACACTTCCTGAGTTGTTTTCTATATAATATTTGCTGTTTTATTAAAATTTGAGTACAGTCTTAGAGTATGACGCAGGGAATTATATGCCATTATCGTTTAAATTTCTGTAACCATTATTACGTTAATCCGTATGCCTACAGAGTTTCTTTTCCCCAAAGGCAGATGATGTGTCCGCCTTGCTGCTGGATGATCTGCACTCTTAAAATGTGTTGTTACAGAAGTGGTCTTGTTTTCTATTGTTGCTTTTAAGACACTTGACATTTCACAAGGTAGTGTAGCAACACAATTGAGGTGTGGTGGGATCTTCAGTGATAGTATTATTACAAATTTTATCCTGATTCTGAGAGTGAAATAATTTTGAAAAGCGGTTAATATTTGGTAAAGTTAAGGCATACACAAAATTGTGCCATTTTTGGGGCCACCCTTTAGTCTCAAAGCGCTCAGACGTGGATCACAGTTTTATCTGCAAATACACTATGCCTGCTTTTCCCACGTAAGTGTTCACCAGATGGCGCCACTCATAACTGAGATAGCAGACATCTAGTCGCAGCTTACTAATCTACCGACCCCGAAGGGATGAAAGGCTGAGTTGGCCTAGCTGGTTGGTTGATCTATAGCGGACGGTTTACCCACATAAATGGTCATCCGTCAGCTGGTCGGGCGCAGGACGCGGAAAGTTCGCCAGCCGAAGACCGACGTCCTACCGATGTGCCACGCAATCAACCATAACGTGTTTCAGACTTCAGATCCACTCATGGTGAATGAATGATGAATTGAAGCCTGATTGAAGAGCTCAGAGTCAGAGGAGTCACTCAGGAGATCCGACTCCGAGGACTAAACAGGAGGACTCGGGACTGGAGTCACTGCG
>Ga0209780_1003440_pt1 | contig 11806 bp, 10 predicted proteins | sample WorMetexBAHAMAS2_FD_187384 | JGI IMG/M metagenome (GOLD analysis project Ga0209780, IMG submission 187384) | Marine gutless worms symbiont microbial communities from Max Planck institute for Marine Microbiology, Germany - Inanidrilus exumae... | ecosystem: Host-associated > Annelida > Digestive... | reverse complement strand
TTAATATCTCTGATTAAAATTAACCGATTTCAATGATTTTTGGTGTGTGAAATCCTGAGAAAATTTGACATCAAAAGCTTATACATTTGCCCACCTCACCTGTCAGCTGTAGCCATGTTACCTTGGTAAATCCAAAAAGTCGTTTTCAACAATATTACTAATACTAGTAATATTGTTAAAAACGACTTTTTGGATTTCCCAAGGTAAAGTGGCTACAGCTGACAGGTGAGGTGGGCAAATGTATAAGCTTTTGATGTCAAATTTTCTCAGGATTTCACACACCAAAAATCATTGAAATCGGTTAATTTTAATCAGAGATATTAAAAAAAATAAAAAGTGGACATATTTTTGGGACACAGTGTAAGTTCGGATGGCGTTGGAGAACGGAAGGTCTGTGGTTGTACATGCGCGTTCAACGTTTGCTTGCGTCGCGAGATGGCGGCAATTCAAAATGTTGAATTTGAAAATGTAGTGCACCGATCGAGCCAAATTTGGCATAGAAGGATGGAAGGCACACCGTAGGCTCACTGTAGTGTGCAACTTTCGCACAGGTCGGTGACGATGTATGGGTTTGTGAGCCCAAAAAAAATCAAAATTCAGTCAAATTTTCGGGTTTTCTCTCTCCAGGGGCGACATAGATCAAGTCGGCTTTTTACGCTTAGTCTCATCTTGAGCTGTTTGGGTGTAAGCATGAGGCCCCTGGAAATTTTGACAATATTGGAAATATAATATCCCCATACGAGCGTATCACTTGGTCGATTGTTAAGAGATCTTCAGGGTCTATGGGCGGCACTATACTCGTTTCATCTGGATAATTTGATAGCTTTTGCTCAACAGGTAAAACGTGACGCGTCAAAGGCATCGCAGTACTGGCAGATGTCGACACCCTACCATAGCTACATGGGGTGGTTCAGTAATAGCTCAGCGTTAGTCACTCTAGGTAGGCCTAAAATGCGGTGCTATTTAGCTAAATAATGTATTACTAAATATGTCGATGCAGGTCCCATATATAGATATCTTGCCGGTGAAGATATCTTGTCGGTTTTGAAATTTCGCGGTGTTGCTTACTATTTTTAGTATATTCAGTTTTAAAGCTGGCTGCTTCTAGCGGAAAGCATATAGTAACGTAACGGTCTGGCGTACGTCCGTATGTCTGTCTGTCTCTCCCGTCGGCATACTCACCGTGACACACCAGGGGGCAGCATGCGACGCGGCCAGCATATATTTCTGCCCGACAATAAGGAGGACCGAGAAACTTGTTAAATATCAATTGTCGATATACCAGACGTAGGCTAATCATTGTACATAATATTAATCTTGTAAAATATTAATATAATTCGTAAATTACTGGAATATTTCACGGCTGCGTATGTTGTTGTTAATTCACCAGGTGTCGCTCTCGGGTGTGTGTGCTTGGTCACGTGTCTTACCGGAGCCGTTACTGCATGTTTTCTGCGCATGCGCAGGTATTCTAACCATCCACCGTAACGTCATTTTTACTGCTAAAACTACGTGCTGCAAGTTCATCGACATTCTAGTTTTATATATAAACCAAGAGCTCAGCAAGTGCTGAGATAAGCGGCCGGATCGAATTGCAGTGAATTCAGACTTTCAGAGGACACAACGATGACTATTCACGCTTAGAAGACCAGTCGTTACTAGGGGGCGACAGTTTTTGAGGTCGCGTGGCTTTAAAACGAAATTAGTTTGCATAAAACTGGTAATTAGTTTATGGCGATCTGCACATCCATAGAAAAGCTATTGCAAGAAGCGACCGGTATACGCCGTGGGCGGGTATACCGGTCGCTAACAATTGGGGATCCTGCATTTTAGAGGTCCCAGTTTTACACTTCATGAAATTGCTATGGAACACGACAGGTCTCCATGGAGTTTTGATGTTTTTGCGGCCACATTATTTCACGAAATTTGAACACAACACGTCGATCGGTGTCGCGATGAAAACTTTCGGTACATAATTTTGAAATATTTACCGTAAGGGGTCGTTTTTCCAAAAAAAACCAAAAATGTTTCAAATATTTTTAACGTCATTGGACTTCAGCTTACCACAACTCTGCAATGATTACAGATCGCCGGAAATTCACTACCAAAATAACGCTCCACGGGATTTCTAGTTTCCATTGCTACCGTTGGAATCAATTCAAAGTCATTCACGTGGTCTGTACACTCCATACAAGAACCCTCCTAAAATTTTCTGCGACGTCCGATGCTGGTTGACAACACGGCAGATAACTCTGACATCATTCAGTATTTCAGTCGCAGGCAGCCAATTACCATTAACTATTCAGTCACGTGACACTAGGCCTCGTCGAATGCAGGAAGTAAACAGCTTGTGCACAGATAGCCGGACTCTTCGAACCGAATACTATATTGTGGGCATTCCACACAATACATCAATCTAGTTGTTTTTGGTTTTCCTTATTTTTCGATTTTGGTGCCGTACGTCAGCTTTTGAGCGCACGTAAATATACCGTATCGTATCGTATTGTATCGTATTGTACATGGAAAAAGTTTTCCATGGAAATTCCTTGGAATATTCCACATGGAATTCCGCGAAGTATAAAACTGAGACCTATAAAATGCAGGATCGCCAAACAATTTACTACATTGCCACGCCCACAACCGGGCCATGGTGGTCGGTGGAGTGCGTACCAGCATCGCTACTACCCCGACGACTCGTACCACGGCCATTAAGTAAGTAAATAAATAAATGAGCTTCTAAGGCGCACGAAAACAACAGTCACAATGCGCTGTGGTCGTCCACAGTGTAAACATTGTGTCCTTTCGGTGACTGCTTTATTGAATACTTGGAGTGCCACAAGCTTTAGTTCTTTTTTTTTCAAAAAAGCTGTTGTTTATGCGGTTGCTAGGCGACAGATGAAGACGAGTTTCGGCAGCAACAGCAACGACATTGCGCAATCTCGCGTGATTGAGCATCACCTGAGAGAGAATCCTATCTACGCTAGAAGCACAGTACACGAGCCGCCGCCGACTCACGTTGACCACTGCAACTCACTGCGTCGTCAGCATCAACCGCATCATCAACATCAACGTCATCATGCCGGCTCGTCGTCAGCTGCCGCAACTCACAGCTATGAGAAGCTGGATCACGTCGTTATTAATCCGACCAGCTCGTCCACTAATCCAGCCTACAACCTACTCACCGTGGCCACGCCCACCGCCGCCGTGACGTCACCGGACGTAGTAAACACCATGGGGTACTTGGTGGCCAATCCGACCGCTTGTGACCAGCTCGCTCGGCCAATCATCATCTGGGCACCACGGTCACGTGACGCAAACAACACGGCGGAGTTGAATGTCGTGACCGACCAACATGGCCGCCAGTGTTGCTGTACTTCCGCTTCCGGTTTGCCGTCTACAGCAACGACGTCTGGCGGAGGATACATGGAGTGTGATACAAGAACGAGGAACAACGTAATTGGCGGAGAAGATTCACGTGACAGACTCCACGTAACCGAAGGGGCGGAGTCTCGAGACACCGGGGTCCACCATGACAGTCATCAATGGTTGTCACGTGATCAAAACACGAATTATAGATGTGGTAGAAGTACCGCACGTGGCCCATATACTTCCATGTCGCACCGACACGACCGTCTAAACGACTGGAACATCTCCGCACTATAGCGCCCGACTGGACCCTGCCTGACCCTGGGATAGACGTAGTTCGGTCAACCCATAGATTGGGTAAGGTTGGGCTGGACTGGGTTGGGTCCGATTATTAATATCAGAAATCGACGCAAGAAACGACGTATCAACGACAATAAATGATTCGTAGCAACCGGACAACGACGTGTGCGAATTTTACATATTTTCTTTGTAGCCAGGTCTGCTAGGATCCCTAAACTTTGCATAGAAATGTTCCACGATGAGTCCTGGAAACCCATTTACTTTGGGGTGAAAAGATCAATACGAGTCACAAAAACATTGGCGGCGTAGATCTTTGCACTCTTGTGATTGCTGGCTTTTCGTTGAATATAATAATGACATTGATGATGCAGAACAGTTTTACACGAGTCAGAGCTACCACATCGCGTCGACACAGAGACAGCACTGATACCCTCGGCTTTGGCATGGATTGGGTCACTCCACGCAGAGGGTTGAGTTGGGTACAGCATCTGTTGGGTGGGCCGGTTTGAGATGGGTTGTGAAAATATTGACCAATGTCCATCATTCTCTGACCTGTCTGCTACCGCACCGATCACATCTACGCCTAGTACGGCTACAATTGGGGAGACGCCGAATTAGCCACCAGACGCCGGCCGAGAAATATTTCGACTTAGCCGCCGTAGATTTTGCTACGCTGTGGCTTAGCTGCCAAAAAACAGCTTAGACGCCGATCAGCCGACGGCTTAGCTGCCACCGGCGGCCGTGGGGACGTAAAAGTCGTGACTGTGGTTAATGAAGTAAAACTGAAGTCGGAATATTTATGGTCAATTCGTCACACAATCATCCAATTAGCTTGCCAGAAAAAGTTGCTGTCTGTTGACAGCTCAGCAGAGCTGGAGTTTTCTTGCCGTACAAAGTTTGCATTATACAGGCGCGTGATTGTGGAAGTGATTGATCCGAAGTTTTGTGATCGTCATCATTGTGAGAGTCATACTGGTAGCTAGCTAGCAGATAGCAGATAGCAGTAGGTTCACTTTGGTATTGTGACAAAACGCCTGAACTATCGAGTTGATTATTTTTCGAATGATGATTGTTCTCCACTGAGCGTGACGATCTGCCTCTTCGGCTTTGTGTGTCCTCAGCCTGTTATTATGCTGGCAGCGTCTAGTGGGAAACGTAGTGTAATGGTCTGGCGTCCGTCCGTCCGTTCGTCTGTCCGTCTGTAGATGGCGACAAGGATAGTGCATGAGCGCGATACATTGCAGTGGCCGGCCTAGTCAAAGACAATGATCGGAACTCTCAACCAATTTTCGTATATTAATAACAGTCCATAGGCATATACCGACAACGCACGTAGTTCTTTTTGCACGTTCACATTGGCACGCTAGTAGCGATTGCGCCTGAGGCATTGGACACGGTCGAGTCGAGGCCATTTGCGCTGAATCGTACTACGCGAAAATATACTGCGCGAAAACGTGACTCAACCGCCGCCAGTCGTATTTACCCACGCCAACGGCAGTTTTTACCTCCGACATTTGTCTGTCTGTTTTTCAGCACGATATCTCGAAAAACTTAAAAACCAATGCAGCTAGGATCACCAAACTTGATACAGGAATGCTCCATGATAAGTCTTGAAAACCCATAATTTTATTTTGGGGTCACGAGTCACAAAAACATTGCCGGCATGAGTCTTTGCACTCTTGTGAGTGCTTGCTCCTTCTAGTTAAATCTGAAGCCGCCGAAGGGTTGGTCACAATGAGCAAACGGATCTCAGCCGTTTCTGGGTCAAAGGTCACAGAAAGTAGGGCAACATTTTAGGGGACACATTGTAGATTGATATTGGCATTTTTGGTTTGTCTATGAGGCGTTTCATTCCGGAGATATGCTGTGTCGAGTGTGGAAATCGCTGAAAAAGTGGTCAAAAATTTGATGTTCTTGTGACCCAAATTTGGGGAGGCCTCTCATTTTTTTTTGGGGGGGGGGCTTCCGACCTACTGAACAAGTTTGGTTGAGATCCCTCGGCTGGTCTTTCATCTATGCTGACGAATTAAAAAATCAGCGGCAAAATATAATCGTGGCCTTGCCTTCGGCGGCCATAGCGAGTGTCCAAGTAGCAATGGCCCTGTTGGATGGTGTTTGGCGTAGTGGTAACGGCGTCGGTCGCATCAACGAGGTTATTCTTCATCGAGCCCGGTTAGAACTGAGATGGATGACCGCGTCGAGTGTACAACCTCACAGTATGTAACCAGCCACTTGAGCCAACTCAGCCTTATACCCTCTGCAGGATGGGAAATAAGTATCGGCCAAGGGCAGTGACAGTGCTGTTTGGAGGCTGGGAAGGCAACCGTGGGTTTGACGTCGCACTGTCCGTGAGTTACACATTCTGTAGTATATCTACCTACAAATGCAAAATCATTAAAACAAAACATTATTAATTAAAGAAATACGTTCTTGGCTGTCTGTTTACGAAACAGTGGCAGTCAAGAACAGTCCGCCGACACTAATGTTAGATCAATCACACTTTTCTTTGTTTTTATGGGGTCGCCAAAATTCAGCACTAATCGCTAGCACTAAGACCACTGCTGGTAGCGTCGCCTTTTATTCTTGGCTATAATGCGACGGCGTCGTGTAACAAGATGCAGTCAGAGACGGCAGACTTTGCCCGGTGCCGCCACCTGGCGAACTGGACGAAACATACGCGTCGTCTCGTCTTTGATTCAGGCCTATTTCCTTCATTATATGAAAACATGACGCCGTCCACAAAAGCGGAAGTACATAACGCGTAGTGTTGCCGTCAGAGAAAGAATGAACCTCGGTCACGGGTTGTAGAGAAAATTTTGTGAAATTTGGAATTGTGGTTTTTCAGATACGCAAGCTGACAGACAAACGACCAAACAGTTACAGGCACGGTATGTGCATGAAAGCGAACAATCCCACTACGGCACAATCACATTTTCAATTTATTACCACAATGAGTTACGTTGTACTACATCATCAACGCGACGTAAAACTCTTAAAATGTCGTTTTAGTTGTTAACCATGATGCGTAGTGGCCAATGCATGATAAATAATAAAAAATATACTAATAATTAATACACAAAATACATGTATCGAAAAAATACCAGGGTAAATACATCTAACGGTGTAGTTTCACTCAACAACTGTACACCAGGTGGAGATAAGAACAAAACACGACAATATTTAATGATAGTCGATTAGAGTAGTATTAAATGGGCAATAATGCATTACGGAAGCTGCAGTGAGTTGCAGTAGTTCAGGTGAGGTGTTGACGATGCAGGCGGACGAGTAAATGTGGACAGGTGGATGAAGAGCTCGTGATGGAAGCGTGCGTTCAAGTGCTGCTGGAAATGACCCGGGAAGGATCGAACAAAAAACCGCAGCGGATTTACTTCCTGCTTTTCAGAGGCAGTCTTCTGGAGGCCGACATAACGGCAGCTCGACTGGCAGGCTTCTGAAACACAATGTCGGAGTTAATCGGTATCATACCGATGTCACACTTGCGATTTTATTACGCGATTTTGTCACGCAACTATATTCGCCCGACAAAATTGCCGTATGCATCTGCGTGTGTTGCAGCTGCAACAAATCGCGTAACAATCATGGCTTCCAGTGACTCGGATGATAATATTCTTACAAGTAGTTTATTTTTGGTTAGATCTATGACAAGTCTAAGCTCAGTCTAAGAGCTTGAAAACAGACGGACAGACAGACAGACAGACAGGCATACAGCAATGTTAATAGCAATACTTTGCACCCATACCGGGGGCGAAATAATAACTCTTGAAACAGGAGTTTTAGGCACAACGGTTTTTGCTTTCAAGTTTCAATTCTTTTCACCTCCTCCCAATAGTTGGGCGAAGTATTGCGATCAGTGTGTCTGTGTGTCTGTCTCTGTCTGTCCGCTCGCACATCCAAAAAACATGACCGAATTACGAGATTTTCTCTACACGTTACCTGTGGCCGTGGCTCGGTCCTTCTCTGACGACAACGCAATATGTTATGCATTTCCGGTTTTGTGGATGACATGGGTTTTCAAATAATGAGGCTAATGAGCTAAATTAAACATGATGTTTTATTTCGTCGAGATCGCCAGGTGGCGGCACCGATTGGACGTCAGACAACGTAATATTTGGTCGAGTTCGCCATATAGAGGCACCAAGGGCGAACATGCTGTCTACGATTTCAGGCTTGTTCTTTATTACTGGTCCGCCTACAATAATGTAGGGGGCAGTATTATTTTGCTCCCTGGCGTCTGTCGTCGTCTGACGTCGTCTGTAACACTCCACGGCTGGCTATAATTAGACTAGAGGCGGCTTCACCCGCGCAGGCCCGGCGATGACGTCATGCCGCCTCAAGTCTATTTATAGCTGGCGGGCCAGTAGTGTTACGTCCCGTTAGGGCCACACCTTGTTTTTCTTCATCAGTTACATTTCCCGTATGGTAGATGACTATAGCCGTCAGCTTTTGGGCTCACGTTTACATACCGTATCGTATATATCTTATCGTATTATGAGATGAGGATGACGAAGAAAAAAGGCAAGGTGACGTAGACTCACGTAGGTGGAACGACCCTGATGGCTGCTGCCACCGCCGCTACTCCCAGAGCGCTGAATGGCACCTCCAGCGGTATTTCCGGTCCTAGCAGCCGACTGCTGCGCGGCTTCAGCGCGGTATCGGTTCTTCTGTTGGACAGACAACTTGCGCCAGGCGGCCGAGAGCCGACGCATCGTGTCCGCAAAGTTCGCCTTCACGTGACAACAGCAATCATTTGCGACTTAAGATTACTTTCACTCGAATTATATATCTGTACGTTCTCTAATGTGTAGGAACAGGTGATATGTGCGCCACAAGCCCACAAATCGCATTCCTGTATTTTCAATGTATTTGGAGTTAGCGTCATATCTTTATTCATTGTTGGACAATTAAAAGTACTTCCTACTTTTGTCAAAAACTCTTCCAGTTTTAGCACATTTGCTTCTAAACCTAAAACTGATTTATTTCGTGCTTTCATCGCTGATTTTGATTTATTTTATCGTTCTTCGTTGTAACGCGCCTCTGAGCGTATGTGGAATGGTGCCTAATGATAGCCTGATTGATTGATTGATTGATTGATTGATTGATTGATTGATTGATTGATTGATTAATTGATGAATATCCGGTCACCGTGTTTCCTGTTCTGCATAACAGGTTCCTGCATTTTGAGTCTCTCTGTTCATTTAAGTAAATCTTTTTGTTGTTTTTTGTCATGATTTATATTTTTCGTTTAAACGCAGCTACTAACATGCTGGCAAATATAGCGGTGGCCGGCACAGTCACCGAAAAGTCGACACAAACTGAGCCTCGACATGTATAGAGGTGAGTGAACGCAATTCCATTCAAACATCTCAGCGCGGTCCTACTTCTACAGCCACATCATACAAAAGTTATCAGACCCACAGTTTGTGTTTACGAGAACATAAAACAGCCAAGTCACGTGATCAGACCTTGGTGAGTGTCGTGTTGGCTAGCTGAGTCTTGAGGTAGATGGAGTAGCAGTTGACCCGACCCTTCTTCGTCGCCGCGCCGGTAGCACGGCGGCCCTGGGACGACACCTTGCTGCGTGACGCGGTCCTCACACGTGACTTACTTCTAGTACGTGCAGCCGACAAACTCCTGGACAGAGATAGAGCGCACGAAGTAAAGAAAGTTGTAGGAATAAAGTATGTTCTATACGCGTACTCCAACAATTCAGTCCTTTATTTCGAATGACCTAATTTCGCTGGGATCGTTTACCATCCGTGGGCTAGCAATTGCTACCACCCTACCTACCTAATTTAAATTCTCTATCTCCACTCACTACGAAGATATGAAAGGCGATACAAAATGTAAAAAATGGGGTGGTTTGGGGTAGTTAGGGTTACTTCAGGTCACTGGAAATAATCATCGATTGAGGACATACGAGCTGCTATTGGCTTTTCATAGTAGCCATGTCCCAATCTTGCAATGTTTCTGAGATATAGCGAGATGTTGGTCGAAAATCGCCATTTTGACCTACCGGTTCGGTATCCATTGGAATTTCGCCAAGATCACTGGCATCAGAAAACTAGTTTTTCCTTGTCTATCGTACGCCGTTGTTTGCGTCATCATCGGTTTAGCCGTCTTCGTATGCTACTCCAACGTGTAACCGGCGGACGGACAGACAGACAGACGGACCGACGGATAACACATGACGACATCATATACCGCGCTAACATAGCGTCTCGCGGTAATAACCGACGGAGTAGGATCACCAAATTTGGCATAGAAATGTTTCACCATGAATCCTGGAGAGCTATTTATTTTGTGGTCGAAAGGTCACGAAGGCACAAAAAAAACAGTACCGGCGCTTTTGTGAGTGTTGTCTTATTCTGGTTAATGCTGTATTAAGTATATTTGCTCGCTCTACGAAGCTTGCATTGCTTCGTTCTAAGCTAAGGACGTTTACGGACTTTTAAATTACGTGGATTATGGCGTATGTAACAATTGTATGGCAAACACATCATTATTTATTGTTTCAGAGAATACGTGAGTATGACTAGAAAGCTCCGTTTCACGCCTTTCGCTCGCCAGTCGTAATCTCCGACTATCTTACGCTCGTCCATCATTACACTTGGTAACTTCAACACGTACGCTCTTATTACTGGCCCGCCTACACATAGTGTGGCGGCAGACTAGTGATGGTCGCTGGCGTCTGTAGTCGTCTGTCATCTGTAACACTCCACGATGCAACGTCATTCACCAGGGGGGCAGCACGCGACGGCGGGCCAGTAGTGTCACGTCCTGTTAGGGCGACTCTTTTGTTTTGCGTAAAGTACGCAGACGCGAACGCTATTCTATGAGGTAACGTACGCTGGAAATTTGCTGGTGGATCGCATGCGACTGCTCTTGTTGGTAGTCTTGTTCGACCCGGCAGGACGAGTCGTCACGCCGACTGCACTCCCGGTCGACGGCGTGTTGGGTGCTTGGCGCGTGACAGGACGTCGGACAGTGGCAGAACGCATCCTGGAAGTCTTGCTGGAAGTAGGACGAGCTGGAAGAGTCCTGGAGCGCGCCGTGGAGGAAGGACGGGCCTTGCAGCTGACGGCGGCGCGAGACCCAAGGATCTTCTTGACAGAGCGCGGCTTACCACCAACTGGCCTGATTTTCTTACTCACAGCACATGCTCGCCTTCACACCAACGAAGACGCACATTGAGGAAAATAAACAAATAGAGAAGCCCCGCATTCGGCTGGATACTAAAACACGTACATGTATATAAGACGTACAACTTCAGTCCTCTCGTACGGTCGTGAAACACGGTCCTTCACAATGGCTTAGATTGACGCACTTGACACGTGGACTCTACGTAAGATCCCGAGGATTCCTTATTCTCGAATGCTGAAGCCAGGGCAGTGCCAGGGTGTTCCCCTCTCTCTAACATAGTAATGGAGCTCCGTTTGAGATTTTAAAAAATCACATTGTGCATGCGCAGTGCCTCTAATAAAGATCATCATTGTGCAGTTACTGCTGCGACCCGGAAGCCCCTCTGACTTGAAACGATCCCCACGAAGAACCTAGGCCATATAACACATGACTGAGAGCCACAGAGTCTGATCTGAGGCAGGCCGTTGAATATCAGTCCTGCATAATTATGTGTGAAAGAAGTCATTCTGTCGAGAAACTGGCGTTCAGTAGTGGACACGGCGACGCATAAGAAGACAGAGATAGACAGGTGAGACAGAGAAAGGTATGAGATACAAGGTGGCGCGGTCGCCACGACAAAGGGGAAACTTTGCCCTGTCCATTTTTATATTCTTAAATAAGGCAATCGGCGATAGCAGAGTTCACTTGCGTAACAAGCGCCTACTGGTGCCATCTTATGAACTCGACTATACAAAACGTCGTCTTTGATTCTGCTGCATCGGCCCCATTCGACGAAACAATGAAGTCATCCACAAAACCGAAAATACATAACATATCGCATTGTCGTGAAAGTTGATCGATCCACGGCCACATGGTAATATGCACATAAACTTGCATAAAGTGTCGACATGCGGTGTTTGAGATATGACAGTGGACAAACATACAGACACACACACGCGCGCGCACACACACACACACACACACACACACACACACACAC
>Ga0209780_1003439_pt1 | contig 11809 bp, 7 predicted proteins | sample WorMetexBAHAMAS2_FD_187384 | JGI IMG/M metagenome (GOLD analysis project Ga0209780, IMG submission 187384) | Marine gutless worms symbiont microbial communities from Max Planck institute for Marine Microbiology, Germany - Inanidrilus exumae... | ecosystem: Host-associated > Annelida > Digestive... | reverse complement strand
ATCTAAAACTGTAAATAGGTATCACAACGGCTAAAGGATTCTTTATTATAGTATGGTGTTTATTCCGTGATCTCATGCCATAAACCATGCTTAAATCGTCACATGTTAGTTGTTTTTAGACATCTGTCATTGACGTTTTATGTTATATATTCATCTTTAATTCACCAGTAATGGTAGCAAGAACAGAAAAAATAAACAGACAGACAGGTATAGACAGAAACAAACTGTGATTCTCGATAAAGGACAAACAAATTATATGTTATTGTTTGTGTATTATTTATACTATGTGACATTGCGTTTCGTAGTATAATCTCGCACGTTTGTTGCTTGATTCTATAATATCAGTATCAGTATCAATTTTCCAATGTAAGTTCAACACCCCATGCACCTCCTGAAGATCCTTCGTGGGAAGATCCGGACCCCCATCTAAAACAAAGTGGTCGTCCCCTGTGTCCTCCCATACACCATGCAAGCACAAGCTCAAATAACTCGATCCGTTTAAGCTTTTAGCCAAAATTCTCCAACGTCACGCACAAGGAGACAGACACCCATGGCATAAATATAATATTACCGGTATAATACATAATCGTCTGTTTTTGTGCATTTCACATTATGTGCTGTGTTTACCAGTCCTTATGCATTGCTCACGTTTGATGAGTAATACTAAAGGATTTACTTACTTACTTAGTTATAAGTCGAACCTTTGGGGTAAAATTGCACAATAGGCCTCGACAAGCGGGTAATAACAGAATGACAGTAATTGTATATTATGGCTTTCTGCCTTCGGGTAGTGAGGTTAAGAAATTCAACATTTCACTCATGCATATAGTCTATTATCAGCCGTTCATGCCCTTGACACGGCGTTACAGTGGAAGACAAAGGAACGCATTGCGCATGCGCGGGTCGCGACCTAAGGTCATGCATGTTGCATGTGTCGTCGCTAACCGATGATTGGTCGCAGGTGCTCACGACTAAAAACCGACCAAGAGTGACACTTCGAAATTCAGCTGTTGCTACTCAATCTACCCTTTCGATTCCCCTTCGGCCTATAGCAGCATAGAGCGAGATACGTTGTATACTTTGATTGGCATATGGCGGTAACCACTTCGATCGGGCCGGGCCGGATTTTAGGCAGTATCCTTACAAGTTTCATTGTTCGCCGCTGTAACTCATCATCACTTTGTCAAACGCCGGTGTTGACGTTCGATAATTTATTACTCGCGCATGCGCGCTGCATGACAGTTCTCATTACCGGCGAGTTTGCGCGCCGCCGGCCGAACGGAAACAAAGCCCGCGCATGCGTGATACGCGTCCGTCGTCGCGTGCAGGCGGGCGCGCACGTGGCGTCATATTATCGCTCAACGAACCACGTGTGCGCTCCGGCATGTCAGGCAGAAAACTTCTCCGACGGATAGGCCCTGCTGCATGTGCCACTGACCGCCGGGAGCATGCAGGCACATATGCAGCTATAGACAAACAAGTAACAGACATGGCATATAATTATATACAGAGGGGGCGCCATGCTACGGTCTTTTGTTAGTAAGTAAGTAAAAAATTGTTAAGCGCCATAATCATTCAGTAGAATGAATCGGAGGCGGATGAACAAAATGTTCAGTCTAGAACGACGTTGTGATAACAAAGCTAAAACAAAATAAACTATGCAGAAAATAGACAACCTAAAATTTAATTTGAGACGACTTTGCAGCGATAGTCAAAAGAAAGTCGGTCCTCCTTATTGTCAGGCTGAAATGTACGCTGGCCGCGTCGTATGCTGTCCACCGCGAACAGACAGACAGACGGACAGACCGACGGACGCCAGACCGTTGCATTGCGCTTTCAGCTATAGACGCGGACAGCGTATAGTAGAGGCAACGATGACTTGTGCAAGTAACAAAAAGTTTTTTGTTAAAAAAGTTTTTTGTTAGTTAAGTTATCTTTCCTTTAATTTTATCTGATATTTGTATTTGTTTATTTTGTTTATTTTTGGCCGCGTCGCATGCTGTCCATTGCTACCACTTGTTGGTGAAAGATTATCAAACGTTTGATCTGCTGTCAGCTTATAATATATCACTAAAGCCACAAGCGGCTATGATAGCCTAATATATCGCAGGTATAACATTATACATACGGGCAAAAGTTATACAGCTATAACTGTTGACTCACGGCCACTCGGTATAGTCTAGTGGTTAGGGCGTCAGATTTGTGACTCATTGGTCGTGAGTTCGATCCCATCGGCCGCCGCACTATCGGTCGGGTATTATGGGATGGGTGACCGTCTTCGGGCGGGCGTACCATCTCGGTATGTAACTAGCCACCCAGGCCAACTCCACTGAACACAGCCTCCTATCCTCTGAGTACCGGCCAAAGTGTGGTGCGGCTAAAACAGGATTGCTCAATTCGTGGATAAGCGTTTGGGTGGCACGTAAAACTGTGTGAACACTGAACACGTGCCATTTCTCAGAGCTTTACAAGTGAGTTCTATAATTAATCGCTGTACAAATCTACACCTTTACCTTTTTAATTTTTACCAATACTTCAGAGCAACCAGTTCCTAGAAATCGATATTTACGTAAGTTTGTAATTCTGTTCCATATTTCTGTGTGTCGTCGCGCCTTGCACCTCGATTTTTCTCTTCGGCGCGGTTTTTGGGCGCCGCAAGCCGTCGGCGACGGGTCAAGCTGCGTGGATCCCGCTCCTTGCGTCCCGCGGGATCCGAATCGAATTTCCACGCACGATCGCTGAGTCTGATTAACCGCAGACGCCATCCGCCCGCGTTCGCTTCGGGTTCGTTCAATCGATTTCACCGTCTCGACCAGCACTATTCGACGCCGCAAACCTCGCGGGTACGTGCGGCAACGCATCGCGCGCGGTCGCCAGTCCGACAAATTACTTTGTTACTTTCGTCAGCTTCTTGGAAGGGCAATTGTAGCCGCAGTTTCTTCTTTGCCGTGATGTATATACTTGGTCCAGATACATACGGCCACGCAAAACATAGGACTGGTTCCAGATCAGAGTTGTCCATGGCTCCATTTTGTGTGACCCGATCCAATCCAATCCATCAGCTAACTTATCCAACATTTTTAGTTTCTTGAGGCCCAAATTTTTGCTCGCATCCCGAGAATAAACCACAGAAGCGATTTCCACGCAGTTTGATATGTAGACGTCAGTCGTGGGTTGTAAACTCACCAGTTTTGCCATTTATTTACTTGTAATTGACACGTGGTGAAAAAAAATTTGACAATAGGTCAGCATTCGGAAAAGTTGCAGGCAAGACTATAGTGCATGCATCTTTTTGATATACACAGTGGCCAACTGTCCGGTTATTTTTTGAGACACCCTGTACTAGTGTGTCTTCATTTATACATTGACGCTTGCGGTTATCATCAACCTTTTTCTACGCAATGACAGCATTGATGTTTGGACTCCGCCATGTTGTGTGCAAATCGGTTTTCGTTTTTAGTTGCTTTTTTCCATTATTTTTCTGTTAATAGTTTCGTGCGGTTTCGTTGATTAATTGACTTACTCCTCGGCTTTCTTGCGTATGTGATGCGTTTGCGTTGGTGTTTCGTATCTTGAATTTACTCAGCTCACGTTACTTTGTTGTCATTCATTCTACAGCCCCCCCCCCCCAAAAAAAAATAATTTAAGGATTACTCTGTACTTCAATAGAAGGTCCGGGGACAAAGTATATTATATGTGGGCAGTATTCTCGTGCTCTATTTGCAAGACATTGCTCGCTGTCATGTAATCAGATCATTCAGTGGTTTGCTGACATTGTAATTTTATCTTTATGGTTTTATAGTACCTTAGCATGTGTGTTGTTTTAGCTTTTTTACTGTTTCTTTGGACTACGGTCTGAAATAAACGCAGATGATGATGATGATGATGATGATATACTGTTTGGAGCCATTGTTGGCTATAACCCCGAGTCATGGCAAGTGCGGTAGCGGGAGGCTATAGTGGGGTGCTGGGGCTATGCCCCAGTGGGGCGAAGCCCCTGAAGCTGAAAGCAGTTTAAAAACTAAGTGAGCAATATCGCGCTCTGGATTTGAATATCTGACCTTTTGGTGCTTTCAGATATTTCGGACATACTTTTTTATACCTATGCAAAAACACAATCAGACGGTAATTTATTGGAGTCATGTTTTGGGGGTTGGATCATTTATGTTTGGCAGGGAGGGCTATCGGTGGCATTTTCGGCTTAGTTTTCCAGCCCCCATTATCGTCGCCACTTACGAACCGGATTCTGAAAAACCGGCTCTAAGCTTCTCCAGTCAGGCGTGGGGCGAATTCCCGGTCACAAAATCGATTTTTGTTTACTTCGAGCCACGAAAACGCTTCTGGTGAACAAAAAGATGACAGGGACCCGTGATCCGGCTGTCGGATGTCGGTGATTCGGTGTCGGTCCAGTGTCCACACTATGGACGTGTAGAATTCCAGAGCGCGTGGAGGCCGCGGGTCTCAGATCCCGCAGAATCCGCGGCTCACTATCCACTGTATATAAATACTTTGCAGTGCGCAGTCTATCCGTTGCTGTTCGGAACAGAGCCGCCCGTGTTTATGTTTCTTATATGCGCGCTTACCTATAGAAGCTATCCAGTGTCAATGTCGACACACACAGAGGCAGCCATGCAGACAAAGCACGCTGGCTGATCTGCAGTGCCGACGTATATAACAGGTGGATATGGGTGATGTGTGTTTATCATCGCATCTCTTGTGAAACGTCAGCAACACTGAAGCAGCTGCAGCAGCAGCAGCACAGCCGTTGTGTGGATTGACAATCCAGGGACTCAAGCAATCAGAATGATACACGTATAGAATACACTGTACTCTATACACCGTGAACCACAAAAAACGTGCCGCTTTATTATCCCCGCGAAAGCGAGGAAATATTATGTTTTCACAGGCGTTGGTTTGTGTGTGTGTGTCTGTCTGTGACCACGATTACTAACATAATTGTGGACGGATTTGCACCAAATTTTGTGCGAAGGTTCCTAGGGGAAAAGGGAAGACCAAGTTCGTGTTTCGTTACGCACGGTAGAGGGATCTGGAAGTAACGGTCATAAAAACTCCGTAAACCGGCGATTGTTTACTAAATAGCTCCGTCGGGAAATTCGGAACTAGCGGGCCGCAAAATAGTAAGTGTGGCAAGTGTTGCCAAGTGTTGGCGACAAAGACGCTTTCGCGGGGATTTGTACTCTCTCAGAGTACTTTCCATCTATAATATATAGTTTTTCAATATAACTTCCGTATTTCTTGGTGAATTGAGCTCCAGTGGCCCAAGGCTCAAGAGATACAAAATTTAGCCAACTGAAAATCCCACTGGATGAAAAAGTATGCGAATGGTGTGATTGCGTCTAATGTCGTTAAGCCGCAATTAAAATAATTAAATAATTACATAATAGGCCTACCGTAAATTTGTTTGTGAATGTTTGAGAGGTCTTTCAATGACCGTCATTGATGTGTAATGTGTAATCGTGACATTCGCATGTATTAGGCCACCATGTCAGTAAGTGTTCTTACACGAACCTTGACATGACATTTGTTTATTTTCTTAATAAACAACAGTATATATAGAATGCAGGAAAGTCTCTAGCTGTAGTTTATCTGCTGTTGACCATGCAGCTCAATGTAGCAGGCCCTCAGCAGGGCATACATTGCACGAACATGATTACAGAAGAGATGAGTTATTAGAGAACGTTTGACATTTTGCGCTGCACGTCAGTGAAGTTACGCTTTCTACGTTGAGCCCGGTCAGTACTTAGATAGCTTATCGTTTTGCAGCTAAGTAAGTAAGTAAGTAGATGAGCTAAAGTGCCCGAAAACAACTACAATGCGTCGTGGTTGTCTAAATACAGCCTATGAAGATAGGCTTATGTCATACAGAGGATTACCTTTCTTAGCATTAAACCAGCCACCCAGGCCAACTCAGCCTGGCCCGGCCCGCCCTTCGTGAGAAATGAGTATGGCTTCCACCGCTAGGGAAGAAACAGCGAGTTCTACATCGTTAATTTTTCTTTTCTTTTCTTTACCGTTTCAAGGTGAATAAAAATGAATATAAAAATAGGCTCTTACCAGGACTGCACATGCAGACCTTTGCCTGCACCCTTTCTTCTGAGCTACTCGGTTTTTGTTTTTATTTTTTCCTTATTTTTCGTTTCTGGGCCGTGCGCTAGATTAAGCTGGCCATCTCGTCAGATTTTGAGCGCCCGTTAATCTACTGTATCGTATCGTATGTGATGATGTGAAATATGCTAGCTGTCCCAGCAACCAACAGAGCGGAGCCTAGTTTACTTTTACGCAGAACTCGTTGTTTCTTTCCCAGCGGTGGCAGCCAGTAAAATGGTTCAACGTGGTGTGATGCTATAAATTCTGTAATTGTCACTAACTGATACATCACTAAAAAAGTTGACAAAAGTTGTGTAAAATTAAAGTGTGCCGAAAATACACAAAAACACGTTCAGTCTCAAAATGTCATTCAAATTACATAACATAGTTGAACAGTAACGACGAAAACAACATTGCTGATGATGATGATGATGATAATAATAATAATAATTCTAACAGACACAGTTCGTCATTACAACGTGCCGACAGCTACAGTTGCAGTGTCAGAGAATCGGTCTAAAAACCAAAAAAAAACATTGTTTAAGCCAATCTATGTCCTAGTTGCAGGCAAACATGACAACCACAAAACAACATGTTATTTTAATTTTTCGTGATCCAGTTCTACTATTTTCAACCCTAATCCGCACGCAATTTTCACCGAAATAGAGTTGCTTGCATATGTTCTTCGCCGGCTTAGAACTCAGCACAAACGTACAAAGTCTTCGCATAAGTAAAAATCGCCACGAGAAACATGTAAAGACATACACACACATATACGCACACTGTACAAAAACATGTATAATACATTTACCCTCGTAGTGACCATAAAAGCCGGCCCAGCGCACTTCGACGACGGCTAATTCCTATGTTCTAATTACATGTTGTACAACATCATTTCCGCTTTTCGTCTACTTCGATGGGCACAGTGGCGGATTTAGGTCAGACAGAGTTGGCGGCCCTCTCGTAAACTTGTAACAAGAGATACCGCCACATGTTTTTAACTTGCTGCTACTTTACCTTGTCGCCACGGAAGTCTTTTGACATTCTGGCGCTTTACAAATCGGATTATTATTATTATTATTAAAATACTTGGCTTCTTTTTGACACACCTTGGTTAATAGCGCGGTTTTTCTGGCCACCCTTTATGTACGGCGTTCTTGTATCTTATTGGTATCTGCACCAACTTTGCACGTGTAGTTACTCGCGCCGCGGGGGTCAGGTTTTCACCGCAATTTGTCTGTCTGTTTATCCACATGTTGCCTCAAAAACCGATGCAGCTAGGATCACCAAACTTGACATACAAATGTTCCACGATGAGTCCTGGAAACCCATCCATTTTGGGGTCAAAACGTCAAAGGTCAAGGTCAGTCACAAAAACGGTGCCGGTTTGGGTCTTTGCACTCTTGTGAGTGCTGGCTTCTTTTAGTTGCTTTTAGTGTTGATAGGCTGGTGCAGAAATTGGCTTCTGGCAGTGCACCTCGAGGCTTTTTGCGATGCACGCATGCGTTCTCGTAAATTACATTTAGGTTAATGAATTGTAAATTTGCTGCATCGGAAACTACGAGCTACAAGAGTGTCACAGCACAACGCCGTACACTACACGGTGACACGTTAAAACTGTAAGAGTCAGCTGTCTGCGTTAAACTCGAACTTCATGTACAGGATGGGCATAAAAACTGCACACCTATTTTTTCACTCTGATAGTGTTAATAACAATAAACGTGTGATAAAACAGTGGTTTTACTGGTATTTTAAGATAATTATGTACAATAGTATGTTATCAAGATGTTTTTACTGCTACACTGTAAAATGACTTCGGTTTAAAAATCATGACTACTATTTAAAAAGATGTTAAAGTCCACTTTTACACCACTGTTTTACAGCATATTTCTTCAACATTTTATTAGCGCTCCGCTTCTTTTGTTCTCAAGTTTAAAATTAAAATTGTATTGCCTTTACTGATTGTACCAGTGTCCCAGATTGGCATGAAGTATGACGCCGTGAATAGAATACTTAACTAATAGAATATTTAATAATAGTCTAAAATATTATGTGCCTGTGCGATATTACATTTGTCACACTCATACCTGATAAAACAAGTTTTATTGACATCCAATACATTTAAAAAAGAAACAGTACGTGTGCAAATTTTTGGCCCATCCTGTACAAAAAAAAGCTCCACGCAGCTTCCGAACAGTTCCATTCACCTCAAAATCGGTCGAATGGAACACACTTCATATTCCATTTATGCATTTACCCAGGGCACAGTTTAGGCCTTAGGCTTCGAGTAGGCGCAGAACAGAGTTGATCATATATTTATTTTACCGCGCGACGCTGATATGCATAGCGCAGTATATGTGACATGGCCCGTATCCGTCTGTGTGCCACAAGCCAGCGTTCTGTGGAAATGGTTGAATGAATCCAACAGGTATTCGGCACAAAGGTTACACTCGGATTATTCGACACTGTTCATTTTTGATCTCCTACGTAATAACAATCTTTCCGGAATGGAACAGCTGGGTTGGTTTTTGATTTTATTTTTTTCCTTATTTTTCGTTTCTGGGCCGTGCGCTAGATTACGCTGGCCAATCCGTCAGCTTTTGAGCGCATGCTAATCTACCGTATAGTATCGTATCGTTGTCTACCTCAACTAAGCTTTGTCATCATTGTAAAAGCTGGAGCTTCAAAAATGACAGCTGACTTATTTTGATACATAAACTCTACTTGTCTAAGTGAGGTTATGACACATTTCCCGTATCCTTGCATGCTTTCATTTACACACAACATGGAGATTATAATCTGTTGAAACTTTCGACCTACCGCATCTCAACGTTCAAAGACCACTTTAACCGCTGGTAAACTTACTGATCTACTTTCGTTCGCCACAATAAAATGTGGATCTATATACAACGCAACAAACGTACACGAACAATACAACTAACACGCGGTCATATCGCCTGTCGATGTATACATTATTAAATATTTACAACTACATATGGAATGCAGTTCGAGCGCTGTTCGGTTATCGATCAGCAAACGTTAGAAAAAAACTTGCACGAATGTAACAGACACAACGTAGGACAAGAAATGAACGTCGCCCGCTATATTTGCCGACAGGACGACAAAATACCACGACAAAACATCAGCTAGCCATCTCGTGAAAAACTCCCGACTAGACAGCAGGGTCGATTTCGGAAGGAGAATAAAGTCTTAATATCATTTATGTGAGCACATAATTATATAAATGACACATAAACATTTCTCGCGGTGATTATAGCTGCGTACGAATAGTTTTTGAACAACTAATTATTGTCTTACGAAATCTTTACTCACGCAAGAATAATGGTAAAGTAAGTAAAGTAAACACTGTATAGCAGTTAGCAACAACTTATCCTCACCGCTACCGGAAACTCACATGCCATATGAGATCGCACAGTGTTACTTGCCACCCGGCAGAGGTGAGAATCCCGCCTTTACCCTAATCCGAAACAGGTATACAAACATACAGATAAGTAAACAAACAAAATAAACAGCATAAAGTAAGTGATTTGGCCTGGTTATTGCTGTTCCACTGTTTTTTGTCATATAATTACATTTTGTTGTCTTCGAACAAATGATTACGATATTGCTATTGCTCATGATAATGATGATGATGACCGTAACAGCATCATGGGCGCAGCCACTGGGGCAATACTAGACTCCAATCCAGGCATATTTTTTTATCAAGGACTGAATGGTAGTACAGTGTACAATACGCACTGTTACGCAGATGGCAGTGGATAATTTCCGCAACGTTGTTGACAACAAAGTCCAAAGAACTTTTAGAAGCTGCAGCAAAAAGTTAAATTCAGTCTTGAACTTGAAAATAGAGAACGTACTACAGGACACCCCCGCACGAAAAACTCTTGACAACGCCAATGTACAGTGGTAACTAGAAATGCGTGGCAGAGCCCATCGTACAGTTCCCCGACGCAAACGCGCCCGCAAAACTCAGGAGTTACCGTACACGAAAGTTCACCAAATTTTTATAAGACGTAGAGAGATCATCGGCGGTGTTAACGCGTGCATCCATGTTGCGATCCTGCCATCCGTTGTGGAATGCCAGCGCACAGAATGAACGAGGGGTATGCAAATTTTCGCCGATTCGCGCCAAAAGTCGGTATATTTTGGGACCGATTGACGTGTGGTGACACCCTGCAGCCGGAAAAATAACCGTGTGTCTGGCATTGCACTGGCCAAGCAGTACAGACTTCAGTTGTCTCTGGCTCAACGCCTATGAAAGGGATATAAAAACCTCGCCTAAACGTTTAAATGGAGCGTGACACCCTTTAGCTTGACTGTCTCTCGCCAATAAGTATTTCGGTCCTCATTATTGTCGGGCCGAAATGTACACTGGCCGCGTCGCATGTTGCCGCCTGGTGAGTCATAATAAATAGGGCAACGGGGCAGACAGACAGACAGACGGACGGACGGACGGACGCCAGACCGTTATATTACGCTTTCAGCTAGACTCGGCCTGCAGCGTAATAACTTTAGGACATAACAGTGAACGCAAAGATGGCGGTCAGGTCTGGTGCTAACGACGTTGCACACATCCACAGCTACTCTATGTTAAGCCGTGTTGGTACAAAGATCGGTGCTGTCACCCTAAAACATGACGCACAGACGGGACAGGCAATACATACAGATTACGTGTCTCGTCAGTCTGGAGTTGGAGCTATAGGGATAATGCCCGTCCTGTCTGCCCCGTCATGTTTTACGATATGACCCGACAGCTAACTGTTCGCGGGTAGGATACCGTATTGTTACGCAATCAGCTACCCAGGCCAACTTAGCCTCCTACCCTCGGCAAAATAGGAAATGAGTTCCGGCTAAGGGCCGTGGCTGGGAAGGTAACCGTGGGTTAGACGACTTACCGGATATACGTGTTTTTTTCTTTCTTTTTTTCTTTTCTTAGTTAAGTCATTTTCAATTGTGTATATGGTTGTATATTGTTACTAGCATTTGTGGTGAATAAAGCTTATCATATGTCACTGACTCTGGGGCACATCCATTTGATTTATTGGTCTAAGAAAATGGGGAACAGCAGCTTGCCCAAGCTCCTTTATGAGACATGACAATCTTTACCTTTGCAATGGACACATGCTTATTTTTCTGACTCTCAAATTCGTACAAAGCGACGCAGTCTGAGACAGCAGACTTCGCCTCCGGTGCCGCCCGGCGCAGCATGAAGGATGCGGAGGTACAGGTTTCCATGAGTTGTACAGTACCATATCGCTTCGATACAGATTTTGCCGTCTTTTGGGCAGTTAAACAAACTGGTCAAATTCGTGTACAGTTAGCAGCACAGCAATAAATTAAAAAATCGTCGCAAACGTAAAAAATCTGCGTCGTTCACGAAGTGTTAAAAACAATATATACTGAGGTAATGTCGCCGCAACATAGGGCACGCTCCACACTTCAGTCAAAACTCCACTTGTTCGATTTGTTGTGAATTTGTCACTCAACAAGCATGTATAACGAATTCACGGCAAATCCACAAATCGACAAAGTGGAATCTGGGCTTTAATCTCAGTTTTGCATCGTCAATCAATCTGCAGTTATTCGGTGGTTTTAAAGTCATACAAAAGCAAAACAAAAACTCGCGAGATAGATGGTTGGCAGTAATAAATTATTCAATATAACCGATACGAAACATAAT
>Ga0209780_1003438_pt1 | contig 11809 bp, 9 predicted proteins | sample WorMetexBAHAMAS2_FD_187384 | JGI IMG/M metagenome (GOLD analysis project Ga0209780, IMG submission 187384) | Marine gutless worms symbiont microbial communities from Max Planck institute for Marine Microbiology, Germany - Inanidrilus exumae... | ecosystem: Host-associated > Annelida > Digestive... | reverse complement strand
AAAGGGAAACCTACCCTGTACGTGGGGTCAATTTTCCGGTCTTGCTGACCAGTTCCCAAGCTCGTGTTAATATTGTTGTATTTTTTATTGTTAGGTTTGATATCCGAGGTCTGAGTCCCGGCAGTTTAGAAGATGAAGATGGTATAAAAGAAGCGTCAGAATTATGTGAGAACACGGCATATATTTTTCTTCTGTTAAGTGCCTACATTGTTTATCTACTGAAAGTTTGATGCAACGTTATCTAATTTAGTCGTAACTAACTAATAATCTCTGTGTTAGAATAATAACATTTTATTTGATTTGGTGTTAGGTTTGAGTGTAAATTTTAATAAATCCGTAGTAGATGTTTGTGTTATGTATGTGTGATAAAATGTACTGTCCATTTTACAAACAAGCCTGCAATTGTAGATAGCAACTTCACCATTTGGCGAATTCGACCAGTCAACGTTGTCTGACGTCCAACTGGTGCCAGCACCTGGCAAACTACATGAAACATATGCATGATCTTTGATTCTGGCCCATTCACTCCATTGTGTTAAAACATGATGTTATCCACAAAACGGGAAGTAAATAGCATGTTGCATCGCCATTGTAGGAGGACTGAGCCACAGCCACGGGTAATGTACAGAACATGTTGTGGGGGCAAAGTCATCAGATTGTGTAATTGTGCAGATCAAATCAAAGGCCAGTCTCTGTAGAGTTCAGTGAATTCGTCTTCAAATTGCAGAGTGAAGCAAATCGCATTTAAACTGAATTGGAATTTTTTTGCTGACCACTGGTATTTTGTGCTGTTAAAATGCCCTTTGCCAAATATACAGAAGGGCCATATTCAAGATGCGGAAAATCATTACATATTGATTGCAAGTTTATAGGCTCAACCTTTGTTACACATGCACCAGTTTAATGACCATTTTACCCTGTGAGCTCGCATTAGCTGGTTGCCCCTATAATGGGCCCTACAGAACCCTAATGCAGACCTTTTTCACACCAAAAGCTTAACTACTGTTACATGACTGAATAATTCATATCACTTTTCAGTAAGCCCTATATTTATGTGTACAAGATTTATGATCAACAGTGATTTTTAGGTCGACTGTTCGACAGAGTCGACCTAATAAACTGGGTCTCAAATGTCCGTACGTATGTACATACGTACGTGCATACGTACGTCCACAAAAAGTTTCTTTGATTTTAATGAAATTTGGCGTGTATGTAGAGGTCAATGAGTGATGTACGACGAGCCCTCGAAAGTTGGAAATCCTTCCATTTTCAAAAGCTATCTCCTTTGCCATTTACAGTGGGAGTTGGCAACTGACCACTGATTCTTAAACTAGGCACAATATATAAATGTGATCGGTCCGGATTTTTTATATTTGTTCTGATTTTTGTGTCACATGACTTTGAACTTGGCAGAAACGTCAGTTCTGAAGAGTCAACTGTCAATTCCACATGGGTCTAATTTATTAATTACTGTTGCTGTTGATGTTGTTACAGTGCAGTCGTTGATAGCTGATGAAGAGAAGAGAGGGATTGATCGAAGTCGCATAGTTGTTGGCGGTTTTTCGCAAGGCGGAGCCGTTGCTTTGTATTCAGCTTTCACTATACCGCAGAAGCCAGTTGCTGGCCTTGTGGGACTCAGTACATGGCTTCCATTGCACAAGACATTCCCAGCAGTATGTGAATTCCAATATTTTGATTTAATTACTTTCATTATGAGCTGGCTTCACAGAAGTTCTGTTTAGCGTATCTCAGCATGTAAGTTTATGTTGTACATTTTGTAAATGAGGCTGGATGTTTTTATAATCATTTCATATCCACCAATGACTGACTAGTGAATTTGTATAAATGGCAAAAAAGCTATATAAAACTGAGTACTGGCGTCGGATGGTTTACTTCAGTGCATTTAAGCTGTTGGTTGAAATGATAGGAACGACATCCGATCTGTTAAAACCCGTACCAACTTGTTTATAAGGGTTCTTTGCCAGAACAAATGGAGAGATAAAAACCAATGGACCAGCTATTCCAGGTTGACCTGAAAAGTGGCTGTTAACACTAAGAATGATGTTATACTTATTATTACCAAAAACGTCAAATTTGGGCTGCCATAAGCTAAGTTTGACTGTAACATCTTGGAGCCAATTTTTTTCCTATAAACTTACTTGCTATGTAGTATGTTAACACTGTTTAGTGTCCTGCTGTGTACACAACTGTCATGAATACTTCATAACTGCAAACTTTTCTGGCCTTTTTAGTGTTATACCATCACCACCATTGGCATTTTCCACGTGAAGCTAGGTCATCTGGTTGCGTCGTTGGCTGTATTCATCCCGTTAACTTGGGGACAGTTGACATAGGTATTTTTGCAAGCCAGATGCTCTTCCTGTCACTGTAGCAACAGCAAAACAAACATGAGATCAGCACCTGCTGTGATGGCTGACTGTCATTGTAAGAGCCAGAAATTTTTTTAGTCCACGCATCCAGAGGCTGTCTCCCATTCGGTGGTTGGGTGTGAATCCAATCTTATACAAAGTAGCTACCGTCTGTGGTAGCCCTTACGTCAGAAACCTGCTCGATCCATTTAGGCATTCTGACAATACGCCAGCATCACCCATAGACACACAGCCCATCAGATAAGCTGAACCGTGGGGAAAAATTAATGGCCACATGTGCTGCTGGATCTCAGTTATAATGGCATGAATTGTATATGATTGTGTGCTTGTGGATGTCTAGTCAGTGAAGTCGAACCAGGCGACGCCCATACTACAGTGTCACGGCGAAGATGACATGCTCGTTGCACACAGCTTCGGCAACATGACATCCCAGCTGATCAGCTCATTCAATAGCCAGTTGCAGTTCAAATCATATCCAGGCTTGGGACACAGCTCTTGTGAAGAGGTTTTAGCCATTTTGTTTACTGTGTCCAGACATTGACTTTTGCACTAAATAACCTTTTACCTAGATATTTGGCAGAGCCTCATCTAGGTCAAGTTCGATGTTTGAGTTCACGGGTCTAAGTTCAAATTCACAAAATCAAAAGTGTTCCCGTGCACAATATAATGTGGCTTAGATGCATGCTGAAGTGCCAGAGGGCAGCATCAAACATGCACACATCACCTGACAATTTATCGATCATTTCTAAAGTTACTTGTGCTGAAGTGGTTTATGTGGCCTTGACTGAAGGCTTTCTAATTGTATTTGTTTGAAAAATGTGGATGCGCAGGAAATGGAAGAAGTGAAGAAGTTTATTAGCAAGTGTCTGCCGCCCGTCTGAGCTGGCCATGTTGCATTTGCGGACATTACAATAATGAGTGGCAGCAGGTGTTGTCCACATTTAGCATCAATCACTTTGTTAGACTTTTTTGTTTGCTGAACAAAGATGCGCACGAGTCATTTCTTCTGTCACCGTACATTTGTTTCTTGTTGATGGCAACAACTGTTTAGTACCTTGAAGTGGTTGTAATTATTTACTGTAGAGAATAGACGACAGAGTTGTATGTGTAACTGGTATGTCTGCGTTCATCAGTGTCTCAGTTGCAAAATGTTTGACGCCACAAAATTGCGTCTTAGTGAAAATTCCTCCAAGTTGAATGGAATACTTTGCTGCATAAATAAGTGGGAAATGTAGTGGTTTACTGGATGATTGAACTTTAAGCAAAGCTTTGATGGTGAAAGATTTGACTTGTGACAGTGTTTCACTGTAATTGATCACCCATTCTTGGTTTTCCGTCTGACACTTGCCGAAAAATTGGCACCCATTTTCTTTCCTGTAGAAGATTTGTGGCCACTGTCTACATGACTTTAGCAACTTGTATATGATAGTGACCGATCAATTTCGCCAACAGTAGTGCTTATTATGGCCACTGTTAGCATTTGGCTGGCTACTTCAGGAACATTGCCGAGTAAAATAAAAAGCACATTTTATATTTATGAGCCCCTTTGCTGATCAGCTGATCGTTTGTGTTCTGTTTGTTGTTGTACTTGTTGTTGTCATTGTTATTTGAGGGGTGTGACCCATAGCCGCTGTCCATACTGAAGCTACACAGATCTCATGGGCCAGATGTCATGTAGAGTAGCTGTAGTATGACTACTATCAGTTATATTATATTACAGTAACGTGAATGGTGGATGTCACAAGAAGGTGGGCCGGAGTTTGGAAGAAATGTACATTTTTACTGGTGACCAGTTGCTGGTGTCATCATGTCAGTCTGTCTCTCTTGACCATATAATGGAGATCAAAGATTAAATATTCACGGATTTTTCTGTGAATATGCCTGCCAGGTAATATGTCATGAGACACACCTATTCCCCAGAAGTTGACACCTGCAGTTCTGATATTGCAAATTTCGTGCATTGCTGCAAATCATTCTATCCAGTGTGTTGGTCCTGATACAGTAACGTGCATTTTTCCATCGTTTTTGCAGACCACCCATTAACCTAATAATAATGAATAATCACAATATTCGAATACTGGCGTGGGAATGCCGCCGTTGTCTCAGACGTCTTTGTGATGGAAGGACAAGGCCAATGGATGATTTTTGTCTAGTTGATCTTCAGTGCTTCAAATTTCCTTCGGTGTTTTGACATTGCTGGTGCGTGACAGGAAGTCACATTTCTACAGGATCTGCAGAAAGAAAACCGGAGTTAAAACGGAGATGGTTGTAATGCCAGAAGTTAAAGTAATTTATTGCCTGGTCACACAGTAATCAAGTGACTTGTGTTTAACATCTAACCTGATACATAGTAAGTCATTTAAGAGACGGAATAGATTGGACAAATGGGATGCTTTGTAATTGTATAGTATCTGTTTCAAACAACTGTGTACTATAACAGTCGTCTGATACAGAACCATATTGTTGTTTGTCGTAGTCACTTGAGTGGTCACTGTGTTGACTTCACATATAAACTAGTCGGCATTTGGTAGAGCTCATATCTCTGCCATGCCACATTACAATCGGCACAGTGCCATTACTGGCAAGCAGCAGGTACATTGGCTCGAATTTGGGCTAGAATTGGTTTTCCCAGTTTCACATCATGAATCGATTACTGGTCTGTCCGTAACTGGTTTGTCCTTAACCTCGACTTCCAAAATTAGCTCTTCATCTGATTCGTTTTCTACCCAGTCCCAAAATTTCATGAAAATCCACCCAAAATTTTTTTGCCTTATCTCGTTCACAAATAAACAGCCGTGAAAACAGGACCCTGCAAAGGGTGGCGGAGGTAATCTGTGTTTTGTTATTGCATTGAAAGTTACACGTATTTGAAGTAGTACTACAGTGGTAGTGTGTCTGTTGTTGCTCATATGACATGCTACTAGCCTTCTGCAGACAATGTGCAGAACAGTGTATTCACTGAACATGTAATTGTACCATTGTGTCGTTAATATATTGCCGAGTTCGACTGAGGCTATGCAAAATGCAATCCATTTAACACAACACGATGGGTAACGTTGATGTTTGCATGTCTTGTAAATTTTGACACAAATATTTCTGTGTTCTGTGTGACAGTTATGGACTGGCTGTGTTATACCACACTGAGGCAAGATACGATATAATACTGAATGTTGATAGTGTGCTAACAACTTGACATAGCGTATTCTACTGCACTGAACCAAAAACAGAAAAATAAGGAACAAACAAAAAGAGCTCAGCAAGTGACTTGGTTGAATTGTAGGGAATTCAGAGGACAATAATACATATTCACGCCCAGAAGGCCAGTCATTACTATGGGCGACAGTTTTTGAGGTAGCGTGGCTTTAAAACTAGTTGTAACGACTTTAGTTTGCGTACAACTGGTAATTAATTTATGGCGATTTGCAACTCCAGAGAAAAATTATTGCAAGAAGCGACTGGTATATGCCGTGGGTGGGTATACCCAGTCACTAAAAATTGATTTAGCTCAGACATCAATGCTATTAATGAATAATTACCACTTATACTTTATGCACACCATTTCTATAGTAAGAAGTCCTGTACCAAGGACGAATCGGGGGGATGGGGAATTCATCCCACAACAATACCCCCATTATGTGATATCTCTAATGTTTTATCTCTCTCTTTTGCTCCGTTTCAAGCTACATTTAAAAAAATTCTCAACTGTTTTGGCGCAAAACTGTGGCTGCCAACTTGTTGATAAAGCTGACTATTGACTGTCTGACTTTGTTTACAGCAGCTGATCATCACCATCGCAGTTACAAATGATATATTGATATCGTTACCAAGCATTATATCGCCTAGAAATTGACTTAACAAAAATTTACAAATAAGATTCAGTTAGACACGGCAGACTTAACTCGTGGTGCCGCCACATGGCGAATTGGATGAAACATGCATCGTGTTTCATTCTGGCCCATTTGCTCTATTGTGTGAAATCGGAAGTACGTCACATGCTGCATTGCCTTCACAAGTAGACTTATCCAAGGCCACAGGTAACGTGTGTAAAAAATATGGTGAAATTTTTCATGCCAGCGAACAGACGCGATGATCACAATTCACAATAGCCTACTTTATCCACCATGAGCGCAGTAATAACACAGCAAAACGTTTACCTTTTATACAATAAAGATAAACGCATGAGACATAGAAACACACGAAAGTAACACTCAACTTTTGTATAACGGTGTTTATGGCAGTTGATTGTGGAACGCGGTAGTTATTTTGGCCTTCGTCCAAACTCCAAAGATCTTAGGCCTCTTGCACAATAATTCGACAAACGTAACTTACATACTTGTAGTGTTTTAAATATTTCGCGCCGTAGAGTATTTGTAAACAAATTTTGTATTTTGTTGATTTTTTGGTTAGAAGAATGTTTTTCTTTTTCGCAGACGTCTTTATCGACATTTTCATTAGTGGAAATCAAATCTAACATATTATATGTGACGCAGGCATATGTGTAAAGTTTCTAGATTATAAGTCAACTCGTACCGCTGTCAAGTCGTACCCGTGCCTAGGTCAACTCGTCCAACTCGTACCGCATTAGATTTACTTGATATGTCAGTTGTTTACATGACCATTTATGTTTTCTTGCTGTCTTACTTAGCCTAGTACTAATCTTCGTCATTTGCTTAACAACAACAACAACATCTGCTTAGTTACCTGAAGTTAACCTACGCTGAGCCCTGTTAGTACTGCGGTCTGTAGAAACATTGCATCGGACTAATCCCCCATAAATATTGAATAAACACGGACAAAAACCAATGGGTATATTATAAATCACACCAATTAACACAATGAAATGCTAAACTGCATCAACGAAAACCGGACAGTGGAAAAATATATTACACGCCGATTAACTGTCTGTCAATCGCCCAACAGTGAATCGACCTAGCTAAACTGCGAATCGGCCGCAATGAATGACGTTAGTCACAGCAGACATAGACAAGCACTCTGATGTGGACAATGCAGACGCTTGCTGTATGATTTTTTGCGGCCGATTAGCTATTCAGCTGGGTCGATTCGTGGTTTTTGTCCGTGTTTATTCAATATTTATGGCCGATTAGTCCGATGCAATGTTTCTACGGACCCGTTAGTACTGGGATGGATGACCGTGTCCAGGTTCGACTCCCGGAGGCGGCACTTTATTTCGGTATGTAGCCAACCACCCAGGTCGACTCAGCCTTCTACCCTCCGTGGGGCGGTAAAATGAGTACCAGCCAAAGGGCGGTGATGTTCTGCGGCTGGGGAGTAAAGGCAGGCATGGTGTAATTTGCATGTAAAACTGTGTGATCCATGTCTGAGCGCATTTGAGGCGCTTTGCATAAAAAATGCGCTATACTAATCGACGTATTCGTATACTTTACTTAGCATTGAACTGTGCATGGTAATATAAGCTTCGTTTTGGATGGTAATGCGATCCATATTACTATTATTATTAGTATACACTTTATTTCACACTATGTACCGTTATAACTATTAAAAATCTAATTACACATATTATTTTACTCCTGTCAGTTCCAAATAATAAAAATTAGATTGAGTCAAAACAGGTAATAGAATTTAGCATATGCTGAACAAAATTGTTTTTGTAAGCCAATCTTTTTGCAGTTGTGCCATCATTTTCTTAGCAGTTTGATGCTACATACAATTACGTTATGTGGTGGTGTGATGTATAATTGTTGCAGTTGTATCCTGATATTTAGCAATGCCTTTGACTGAAGAAGTCGATGGAGACACAGAATATTCAGTGGTGAAGGTTGATGCTGGTTGTACGCCTAAGCTGTCTCATAGAAAGTCAGTGGCAAGTGACAGTGGCAGAAGTGTAGTTGAAATTATAGCAAAAAGAACTCCTGGTTCGTGTCACATGTCTAGTAGTTCATCGTGGTTGTGTGCAATCAAGAAATCTACCAAGCACGCTGTTGAATATAGAAAGAAAGGTTGTTGTTCACCATTGCAGTTACGAGTTAATAAAGTGGTAGAGAGCACTGGATGTCTGTTTGCCGACGACACTTCTATGTTGACGTGTGACAGTAACAACGAAGCAACCGATGTGTGTGTCGATAATAAGAGAACTTCATCACCTCAGCATTTAAAGGTTTGTTAGACTGCACATGCATGGGGTGTGACAGAAAAAAAGATAAAAATTCCTCTTGTGACTTTTGCTTATATTTTTTTAGCAAAATATGATACTGAGATTGTGTAGGTAATACCGTTGTAGAGAACTCTAGGGCATGCAGGCATTAAAACATTGCTAAAGCAAATTCTCCAGTTCTTAACAGGATGCCGGTTAACAGAGGTTGACCTGTATAGTGAATGTAAAATAGTTATGTGTCCCTATGTTTCAATGTTTGTCAGCTGTTTGGCTGTCTTTTGGAATTATTAAACGAAACATTACACATATATTTACGAGTTCAGACTTGGCGAGTTTTATGTGGCTGACTTAGTATTCGACAAGGTTATGCTGTTTTAAATCTAACAACATCACGATTTTAGAGTTCAGAAGTGTCTGTGTGACAGAACAGCGGAACAGCATCATTGACTTCGAGTATGTTGAACAAAAGGTGTAGACAACAGACTGGTGTTCAGTTCAGCCACAGTTTCATGACTGCTGAGATGGCTGCCACTCTTACCTTTTTGCGAGCTGCTCAGTCCGTTCACCGGGTCAACTGTTTGTACATCCAGTGCCAGACTGGTGTTTACTTGCCGGCGGACATATGCTAATCACAGTACTTCACACCCCTACGGAGGGGGGTTGGATAATAAACATGAGGTCAGAGTGCGACTTTCAATAGGAATTTCAGTGAGGACAGCGTATTCTTGTGACACTTCACTACTGCTACTGTGAAGACCTATAACAATTCCTATTTTAACTACTTACAGGCTGAAAGCATACTTATTTCGCCGCTGATCCAACATTGTCTGATTGTGTCTGACATTACTCTGACTTGGCTCTCATGTTCCCCAGTACAATGGTCCATGCAATAGTTTTAAGTCTTTAAACCACACTAAAAATTTGATGATGACGATGATGATACTGTAGTGGGCATGCATTGTTAATTGTGACTATTATGTGTTTGTTATGATTAGGGCCCAGAATCTGTCGATCGACGATACAGGCAAAGAAAATTAACCACTCGCAGCCGAGCAACCCAATTAGCAGAAACAGTGTCATCAAAGTCTTCACGAGACACTCGTTGTCGCAGACGCTCACTCTCTGCTGCGGTTGGAGGCCGTTCGCCAGCGATGCGAACCGATGCCGGGCACACTCCGCTGAAGATTCGTCGCCGCTACTGTGGCAAAAAGTACAGTGAACGATTGATTAATTAGACAGGTCCTGTGCCCAGTTGTCTAGGCGCAGCATCCAGCTGGAAATCTTCAGACATTTCGCACTAGTGATGATGACATTGTTTAAGAAATGGTCTTTACCCACACGGCGCTATGCTATAGCTGTCATCGTGTATCTGTCCGTCAGTCTGTCACACGCCTGTATTGTATCAAAACGGCTAAATGTAGGATCACGCCAACAATGCCACGTGATAGACCAGGGACTCTTGTTTACTGACACCAACAGTCACTGGTGGGTGATGCCCCATTCCCCCTGAAATTTGCGCTCAAAGTGACCTACCACCTTCTGAACACAACGATTTCGACTAATATCATGTGCCTCAACCATGAGAGCTAGTGAAAATTGTTCAATTATCACTATAGGAAGTTAACCACGCACTTTCCAGCGAGCTATAGATTGCCTCTAAGTTCCCCAAAGAGTGGCACAAAACACGATTTTGCTTTTTTTGCCAGTAAAATTCATCTTCTGTCGAAAGTAGGCTGCGGAAAAGTTTCTTACTTTCTTTATGTCAAAACTTCCAGAGACAAATTTGTAGCTACGTCATTCTTCTATCTGACCGTCCATAGAAGGATTGCCTAAAATTTGCATTCAAAGTGACCCACCCCTTCAGAAAACGCCGATTTCTACACTGCCTCAGCTGTGATAGCTAGCGAAAAAAAGTTCAATTATCACTAATAGTACGTCGACACTCGACAATGCGCTTTCCATTGATGAACCTGTCGCACGGGTTCGTCAGCGACAGCTGAGTTACTTTTTATTACAGTAGTGTTTGAGATGAACCTTATGTGTTACCCCTAAGTCACCAAAAGGGTGGGTCAAAACGAGAATTTTTTGCATTTTGCATTGCCTTTTATGTTTGTTGCAGACACTTCAAATCTGGTATGCCGAATTGCCGTTGCCGATTGATCATAGCAAGCCCCAGCGGCCTATGCACGGCAAACTTTCTCTGAGATGGGCGTGGTCACTTCACATGATACACTTTAAATTTCAAGGCCCTGAACATACCTCAGGAATAAATGAAGCTAGAATTGTCAAATTTCTTACACAGGTGGGCTATGTCTAATGTTGCCAAAAGGATGACGTATCACCCCTAAACGTACGTGGTTATGGTCACGTGACTGTTTTAAAATTTTACCGTTTGCCATGATGCAGGGCGTCGCACGGGTTCGTCAGCGACAGCTGAGCTACTTGTTATTAGAGTAGTGTTTGAGCAGTAAGTAGACGTGTTTATAGTTATTTTATTCCTGCAGTAATGTAATGTATCTGTTTCCGTTATTAAACATCAGTGGTTTTTATACACCCCAGGGATTGAGTGAGAAAATCTCCCACCCTGATCTTTGCCAACTCCCATCCTGAAACAAAATGATCCAAAGAAAAAATGGGCAGGGCAAGAGGATTCGTTTAGTGATTAAACAAACACTGGGAAAGAGTGACAATGAACTCCCTTCAAAGCTAGAATGCTAGAAAAATCACTGGTTAAACTTGGTCTGTGTTTCATTTAATACTTACAGAATTGGTTGCATTATGTTTAAAAAAAATATTAAACAGCACATATTTGTCTGTTTATATTTGCTGTCACACTAGTGTAATTTCAGTTAATACTTTGAGATGTCATGTATATGTGAATGTCAATTTCTGTAGCGTGTAATCACGATACGCCTCGAATGCCTGAATATTCTAATACTGTGCAAGTTGGGGTCGGTTGGTCAGTTGATTGGTTGGGGTTTAATGGCACTTTCAACACAATTTGTGTCATATTGTGCCTTTAGGGTAATGCTATATTGTAAATATTAAAATTTAATACAGATTAATTCCTGCAAGTACGATAATTTTAAAATAAAGTAATAATAGTAGATTTAGATTAAACAAGAAATACGTTCTGTGGAACATGGTATCTGCCCCATAGCCGAGTTCACAAGTCCATACTGAATTGTGCGCATAGTCACAGAATACCGTATCCTCTTTTATGTTCATGTTGTGATGTACATGTATTGCTTAAAAATATTAAGTGAATACTGAAAAGTCACTAGGT
>Ga0209780_1003437_pt1 | contig 11810 bp, 8 predicted proteins | sample WorMetexBAHAMAS2_FD_187384 | JGI IMG/M metagenome (GOLD analysis project Ga0209780, IMG submission 187384) | Marine gutless worms symbiont microbial communities from Max Planck institute for Marine Microbiology, Germany - Inanidrilus exumae... | ecosystem: Host-associated > Annelida > Digestive... | reverse complement strand
TAAACCGATTTTGAGGCTAATCTGATCTAAGTTCAAATATAATTAAACTACAAATAATTATTGTATGTCAAGCTTTAATTTTTTTATTGGTTTTAATTTGGTGGTTTTGGTGTTTAATGCCGACTGTTCTAAAATAGTAACAGCGCCCACTTGCTTTTGGCATAGTTCTAACAAAATTACTTAGAATATGATACTTCCAACCTACATATTCTTTTTGCGCTAACCCATGATTAACTCTAAAAGCATAACCTCTCGTAGTCCTTACGAGATACTCATCTCCTAAAAGCGAGCCAATCACCAAGTCAACTTGACGTTTTGTTAGACTTTGCTCACGCATACGCTGCGCTTCTTTAGTTTCCACGACAAATTACCTTACCCTCGGTATTGCCCTTAAAATAGGGTTTCACCGATTTGAGCCACTGTTTACCATAAGATTACTCTTATGGGGAGCTCTTTTACGAACTCTTGGGAGGAATCAGCCTGTTATCCCCGGAGTACCTTTTATCCGTTGAGCGATGGCCCTTCCATACAGAACCACCGGATCACTAAGACCTACTTTCGTACCTGTTCGACGTGTCTGTCTCACAGTTAAGCACCCTTATGCCTTTGCACTCAATGCACGATTTCCGACCGTGCTGAGGGTACCTTCGCACACCTCCGTTACTCTTTTGGCAATTGTGTTCGTCTTGAATGTGGTATTTTGTCTTGCATCGACTCAAGCACATAAGGTTTAATCAAATCAAAAAATCGCTCACACGAGTCTTCTGAAATATAGATTTGATACTTTTCCTTTTGCTTACGCGCTTTCGCCTGTAATCCAAAAACAGACGCAATCGCTTGTGCTAGTCGATTGACTTCTGAACGCGAGCAAGAATGCGTTTTTAAGATAACACCTTTTGACTCTTTGGATTTGATCAAACCCTCATCCATATACCAATAAGCCAAATTAACCGGTGTTAACCAACGATGAATCAATTTGGGTACTTTTTTGTTTCCCTGTTTTCCATAAAACTGATGAGCATAAAAACGAAAGGCTGCATGACTGACTGTGCTAAAAGCCAAATTCATACTTTTATGATCTCCCAACACAACTACTTTCTCTTGTGGTGGTGTCAAAACCCATTCCTTAAACAACTCGTAAAGATGATAAACATACTCACGATGCGTTTCGCTTTGCTCTATCTTCAGTCGGTAGGTATGTCCCCTGTTTGATGTTTCTAAACAGGCATCACCTAACAAAATACCAACCAGAATTTCTCTTTGTTTTTTTGAGAGTTTAAGTTCCTTCTTGAATTCTTCTAATTCTCGCTCATTCATTATTTCCACTCAAAACTCCGATAAATAAAATCGGCTCTCAGTCGCCTGAGAGTTCAGACTATATCACCATCCTTGATTATTTAATCTAAGGATGTTCGGCGTGTAGTCGTTGAGGGGTCATCATTATTTCTAATGAGACTTCCCTGCTGATCATCCGCCCTAGCACATTTTCATCTGAAAAAAGATAGTGCTAGATACTACATCCCTTCCAAACCATAGAGTAACGGGACTATGGTTTGTAGGGAACGGAGGTTCCAGCATATAGCCGAATTCATCTCTGACGTTACCGCCAGAACGCCCCACTCGAGGTGACCGCCCCAGTCAAACTACCCACCATACACTGTCCTCAACCCGGATAACGGGCCTAAGTTAGAACCCCAAACATGCCAGGGTGGTATTTCAAGGATGGCTCCACGAGAACTAGCGTCCTCGCTTCAAAGCCTCCCACCTATCCTACACAAGCAGGCTCAAAGTCCAGTGTAAAGCTGTAGTAAAGGTTCACGGGGTCTTTCCGTCTAGCCGCGGGTACACTGCATCTTAACAGCAAATTAAATTTCGCTGAGTCTCGGGTGGAGACAGCGTGGCCATCGTTACGCCATTCGTGCAGGTCGGAACTTCACTTTTTTCCCTATATTTCCATAGGCTGTAGACTATACCATTATCTCACCAAGTCTCCTTAGGAGGTTAGCTTTGTCATGCCTTCGTTTTCCTGAAGGATTCATGGCATAAGCCTTTTCAATAATCTCTGGCAGATATTTTCTGCTCAGATGATGATTTGCATGAACACTTCGACATATCTCACTAAACCGTTTGAAATCTTCAGACTTATCACCTTGAAGTGGATACTGCTCAAAATGCGGCAATATCTTAGTGATTAAATCTTTGACAGAACGGACTTCGTATTTGTAAGTTCTGTCTGACCTTGAATATCGTACACCACCACATCCAAAAAAAGCCTGGATGTTTTTAATCAAAGCCAAATCTCTACGGTTGAGAGATATAGAGAAAGATGGACGTGTTTCTATGCCTATTTTCAACCGCTTACGCAGTGTGAACGAGACTGAAAAACAACCTTCTCCATCAACCAACCCCGTGATAAACCAAGGTTGTAGTGCTTTTGCTTCTTCCTCCATAGACACCTCTGTTCTACACTTTTGTAGAGGTGAGCAACCAGCGTCTTGCACACGAATCGTGTGCCTCCTCTTTCGAGTCAGTCGTTACGGGGTCACTGGGACTTCCCTCGGGATTACCCTTTGTTCTGCACCAACAGGAGGGCTTCCCCGATATGAGCTGGTTTTTTCGTCTGTCTCTCACGAGACAGTGGGGCAAGTTGTCTTACCCGACAAGGAATTTCGCTCAGATATTGTTACTCGTTCAATAAAAACGGGATCGATCATTTCTGTCGATCTCTTTATGTCGCCATAAAGCTCGGACTATCTCTTCACTGCTTATTAACAATAGCAGAGTTAGGCGTGTAGTCTCTGAGGATTCTCAATAAAAATTGAGCCTTTCCTGCTGATTATCCGCATATCACAAATTATCACTGCCTTTTTAAAAGCGAGTACTGGAGAATACACCGGACTTTCCAGCATATAGCCTAATTTTACTAAGGCTAGCATTAAGTTAACCTTAGGACCGTTCGTCATGTTACACCAGTATTTAAAACACCTAATGTGACTTAAACAATGTGTTTAAGCCCTCTATATCGCTATAGAGACCGGACTATATCATCATTCACGAAAATAGCGGCAATATTAATTTATTTCGTGTTTGCTTGGCGTGTAGTCTCTGAGGATTTTCCTATTCCATTTAATAGGAATCTTTCCTGCTGATTGGCCGCACCTCACAGATTGTCACTGTCTCACCTTGAAACGAGTACTGGAGGATACACCGGCGTTTCCAGCATATAGCCAAGTTTTTTAGCGTAACTACAATCAGTAAAATTATTTATAGTTACGGCCGCCGTTTACCGGGGCTTCGATCAAGCGCTTCGCCTTGCGACTAACGCCATCAATTAACCTTCCGGCACCGGGCAGGCGTCACACCCTATACGTCCACTTTCGTGTTTGCAGAGTGCTATGTTTTTAATAAACAGTCGCAGCCACCTGGTCACTGCAACCCTCTTCCGCTCAAGGAGCTAGTCCTTTCACGTACCAAGGGCACACCTTCTCCCGAAGTTACGGTGCTATTTTGCCTAGTTCCTTCACCCGAGTTCTCTCAAGCGCCTTGGGATTCTCGCCCTGTCCACCTGTGTCGGTTTTGGGTACGGTTCCATGCTATCTGAGGCTTAGAGGCTTTTCTTGGAAGCATGGCATTAACCACTTCGGTACTCACAAGGAGACCTCGTCATCAGTTCTCAGCATGTAAGAACCCGGATTTACCTAAGTTCTCTGCCTACAACCTTGAACAGGAACATCCAATCTCCTGATGGTCTAGCCTTCTCCGTCCCCCCTTCGCAATAACATGAAGTACAGGAATATTAACCTGTTTCCCATCGACTACGCATTTCTGCCTCGCCTTAGGGGCCGACTCACCCTGCGCCGATTAACGTTGCGCGAGGAAACCTTGGACTTTCGGCGTGAATGTTTTTCACATTCATTATCGCTACTCATGTCAGCATTCGCACTTCTGATACCTCCAGCATGCCTCACAACATGCCTTCACTGGCTAACAGAACGCTCCTCTACCATACCCCCGAGAGGGTATCCGCAGCTTCGGTACATGGCTTAAGCCCCGTTAAATCTTCCGCGCAGGCCGACTCGACCAGTGAGCTATTACGCTTTCTTTAAAGGATGGCTGCTTCTAAGCCAACCTCCTGGCTGTCTATGCCTTCCCACATCGTTTCCCACTGAGCCATGATTTGGGGACCTTAGCTGGCGGTCTGGGCTGTTTCCCTTTCCACGACGGACCTTAGCACCCGCCGTGTGTCTCCCGTGATTGCACTTCTCGGTATTCGGAGTTTGCAACGGTTTGGTAAGCCGAGGTGGCCCCCTAGCCGTAACAGTGCTCTACCCCCGAGAGTGAGACACGAGGCGCTACCTAAATAGCTTTCGAGGAGAACCAGCTATCTCCGAGCTTGATTAGCCTTTCACTCCTATCCACAGTTCATCCCCCGGCTTTTCAACGACGGTGGGTTCGGGCCTCCAATGGGAATTACCCCATCTTCACCCTGACCATGGATAGATCGCTCGGTTTCGGGTCTACTCCCAGCGACTCAATCGCCCTATTCAGACTCGGTTTCCCTACGCCTCCCCTAACGGTTAAGCTTGCCACTGAAAGTAAGTCGCTGACCCATTATACAAAAGGTACGCAGTCACATAGCTAAACTATGCTCCCACTGCTTGTACGCACACGGTTTCAGGTTCTATTTCACTCCCCTAACAGGGGTTCTTTTCGCCTTTCCCTCACGGTACTGGTTCACTATCGGTCGATAACGAGTATTTAGCCTTGGAGGATGGTCCCCCCAATCTCCCGAAGGAGATTCTTCAGACAGGATAACACGTGTCCCGCCTTACTTTTTAGCCACCCACTTAACACGCCTTTCGCATACGGGGCTATCACCCTGTATTGCCCACTTTTCCAAGTTGTTCTGCTAAACGTATTAAATTTGATGTGACTTGGCTGATCCGCGTTCGCTCGCCGCTACTGACGGAATCTCGGTTGATTTCTTTTCCTCTAGGTACTTAGATGTTTCAGTTCCCTAGGTTCGCCTCTACACCCTATAAATTCAGATGTAGATACCTCTAACGAGGTGGGTTTCCCCATTCGGACATCCCCGGATCACAGCCTGTTTGCCGGCTCACCGAGGCTTATCGCAGGCTACTACGTCCTTCATCGCCTGTTATCGCCAAGGCATCCACCGTGTGCGCTTAACTACTTGACTCTATAACCCCAAAAACTCTGGAGTTATACGTTCTGTTTCATTTTGCTGCGAATGCAATATACCCAAGATATTATCTATCTGAGTAAAATAGATAACATCTGACGTTTTACATCAGCTTCCTAATTTTTAAAGAACAATTACTAAATTTAATATTTAGTGGTAAACATTGACGCATCAATGCTTACCACTAAATACTTGCTTGGTGGAGCTAAGCGGGATCGAACCGCTGACCTCCTGAATGCAAATCAGGCGCTCTCCCAGCTAAGCTATAGCCCCCTAATCAATCAAATATATGGTGGGTCTAGGTGGACTCGAACCACCGACCTCACCCTTATCAGGGGTGCGCTCTAACCACCTGAGCTACAGACCCATAGTAATGCCAAATATGATCAAGTAATTTGTGTGGGCACTCAACGCCGCTGATTGAAACTGTCTCTTTAAAGGAGGTGATCCAGCCGCAGGTTCCCCTACGGCTACCTTGTTACGCTTACTGTTTTAGCCCTTATTACTAAGGGTGTCGGACCATGTCTTCATCCTCGTTTCCAAGGAGCCAACGTATGGCCTCTACGGGGTTAGGGCAACTTACGTGTCATACATGGTAAAATGTATGGTTTAGCAAGCTTTTCATCAGTTTGACTGACTAGCCCAACTTCCCTCGGCATTGCCCACTGCTTACAGTTAGGGGTTCACCGATATAGTTGGATTTGACTATGCAATTACTCGCATAGGAAGCCGTTAAACTTCACCCCAGTCATGAACCATACCGTGGTAAGCGTCCTCCCCGAAGGGTTAGACTACCTACTTCTGGTACAGCCCACTCCCATGGTGTGACGGGCGGTGATTGCGATCTTAGAACCAATTGTCGCGTTCCCACTGGACAAGCGTGTCTAGCGCATCCAGCGAGTCCTACATGCCTTTCTTATTCAGAGCTTTGAGTTCAGATACTAATAACTTTGTTTCTTCTAAACCCCCTGGCGTAAGATGTTCTTTGAGTTTTATTTTACCCACAATCTTGATAAAAACTTCAAATGCTTTCTGCTTTTTACCAAAAAGCGGATACTTTTCAAAAAAAGGAATGACCTTGTGAATAAGCTCTTGTTGATTGCTTACTCGATACTTTACATGGGGCTTCCAACCTTTTTTGGAGTAGCCTTTATATCTACCAAAATCAAGCTGATAAATATTGCCACATCCTAAGACTTTTTGAATGGCCTCAAGTATTTCTCGATCATCTTCTCTTAACTCAATGCAAAAAGCCGCTCTTATTCTATGCCCTAATTTATATTTAGGGTCATTGCCACTTTCTACATAAAAACATCCTTCACCTACTACAAACCCTGAAATATTCTCAGGTGAGATATCTCTCATAGGTTTCATCCTTTGCCGACGTATCGGCTACTACGAATCTGCTGACTTCCTGCCGTCGCATCACTGGTTCTCTTAACGACAGGATATCCCTGGGTCATTTATTAGGCTATTTCTGACATTCCCAGCGGGCTTACGGTATTGTTGCTTCCTCATGGTACACACATGAGTCACAACGCCCTTTTTTGCTGAGACTACCATTTGTTCCAGATCCTTCAGACGCTTCCTTACGGAGCGTGTCCTATCCTTCCCTATTTCCGCCGTCCGAAAGCGGATAGATGGATTTTCACCACCTAGTCTAATAAACTGCCAGGCGCATTTATTTTGTACAAGGCCCGGGAACGTATTCACCGCGACATGCTGATCCGCGATTACTAGCGATTCCGACTTCATGGAGTCGAGTTGCAGACTCCAATCCGGACTACGAGTAGTTTTGTGGGATTAGCTCCCCCTCGCGGGTTTGCAGCCCTCTGTACTACCCATTGTAGCACGTGTGTAGCCCTGGCCGTAAGGGCCATGATGACTTGACGTCATCCCCACCTTCCTCCGGTTTGTCACCGGCAGTCTCTCTAGAGTTCCCGACCGAATCGCTGGCAACTAGGGACAAGGGTTGCGCTCGTTGCGGGACTTAACCCAACATCTCCGAATTATTCCCAAAATTTATTAAAGGTTCAGACTATATCTTCATCTTACTTGATGGTAAGTAAGAGCCAGCGTGTTATAACAATCATAAATTTACCCATAAGGATAGTGATTGCTATCTCGGCATTGTTACGCCTTAGTCGTTACGGGGTTACATTCGTTATACAAATGAACTTCCCACGGTATTGCCCTCAGCACAATCTGTTAGGGTTTCACCGTTATAAGCTGGATTTTTCTATAGGATCGCTCCTATAGGTCGCAAGTTATTTACGACACGAGCTGACGACAGCCATGCAGCACCTGTCTCTCGGTTCCCGAAGGCACCCTCACGTCTCTGCGATGTTCCAAGGATGTCAAGGCCAGGTAAGGTTCTTCGCGTTGCATCGAATTGAACCACATGCTCCACCGCTTGTGCGGGCCCCCGTCAATTCATTTGAGTTTTAACCTTGCGGCCGTACTCCCCAGGCGGAGAACTTAGCGCGTTAGCTACGATACTAAGGGATCAATTTCCCCCAACATCTAGTTCTCATCGTTTAGGGCGTGGACTACCAGGGTCATGTATTCCCATGTTACCATGAGCATGGACTATATCATTCTCTATAATATGCAATTGCTTTTTTACGCTCGTTTAAACAGGAAATAATTTCTTCTTGTTTAAACTTTGATAATTCGCACATTTCAGAGATCCAGCGTTGTTGCAGTTCGGGGTCTTTGTAAAGAATCAGTACTTTATATAACATAGATCTGACTGGTACATAAGGTAAAATGATCCTTAAAAATTTCTTTAGCTCTTCTCTAGAACGAAACCATAATCGGTATTGTTCTGCTGCTGAGCGGTGACCACTTTTTGCCACTCTGCCAATCGTCGGAGATAAATCCCATACTTTCCTAAAATATCTTACTGTTAGTAAGAGTTCTTCATAGGGAAAGTTGTCGGTACATATCACGCCTTGACGGCAGTTGGCAACTAATGATCCATCATCTAACCACCATACACACAAAGATAGTGGAGTGAGTTGATTTAACCATTTTCTTCGTATTTTAAATTTATGATGACGATGAACCAGTTCATAGATTTGGGTCAATTCTTCAAGTGCCCGACTTTGATATCGAAGCATTTCGTCAGTATAAGAGCCACTTTTCACTTGCTCCCAAACACATTTGTCGCCCGATATTTCTTTTAACTCTCCTACTTTCCAATAAAAGTATTCACTGGATTTTGTAGAGTGTCGAAAAGAAAAGTGAGCATTCTTATAGCCTTTGTGTATTTTTATCGACCCGTCTCCTAGAACAGAGCCAAGGATTATTTCTTTACATCGACTCGACAAAGATGATATTATCATCTTCTATCTCCTTACCTACATAGTCTCTACGGGGCTATTTCAATATAGCTTCCCTCGGTATTGCCCCAGAGGGGTTTCACCGATATAGCTAGATGCACACCAGACTGTCACCAGTCTGGGGGACACTTTGTATGTAGTATCTAATCCTGTTTGCTCCCCACGCTTTCGTGCCTGAGCGTCAGTATCAGTCCAGGAAGCCGCCTTCGCCACTGGTGTTCTTCCTAATATCTACGCATTTCACCGCTACACTAGGAATTCCGCTTCCCTCTACCGTACTCTAGCTAAGCAGTTTCGAATGCAGTTCCAAGGTTAAGCCTTGGGCTTTCACATCCGACTTACTTAACCACCTACGCACGCTTTACGCCCAGTAATTCCGATTAACGCTCGCACCCTCTGTATTACCGCGGCTGCTGGCACAGAGTTAGCCGGTGCTTCTTCTATTGGTAACGTCAAGACTTAGGGGTATTAACCCTAAGCTTTTCTTCCCAATTGAAAGTGCTTTACAACCCGCAGGCCTTCTTCACACACGCGGCATTGCTGGATCAGGCTTTCGCCTATTGTCCAATATTCCCTACTGCTGCCTCCCGTAGGAGTCTGGGCCGTGTCTCAGTCCCAGTGTGGCTGATCGTCCTCTTAGACCAGCTACGGATCGTAGCCTTGGTGGGCCATTACCCCACCAACAAGCTAATCCGACGTAGGCTCATCCAATAGCGAGAGCATGCAAGCAGAGGCCCTCTTTCTCCCGTAGGACTTATGCGGTATTAGCCTGAGTTTCCCCAGGTTGTCCCCCGCTATTGGGTAAATTCCTACGCATTACTCACCCGTCCGCCACTCGTCATCACCCCGAAGGGCATGTTACCGTTCGACTTGCATGTATTAAGCATGCCGCCAGCGTTCAATCTGAGCCATGATCAAACTCTTCAGTTTAAACTTAGCAGCAACTAAGAGTTGCAAATTTATGGCCAATACAAGGTGTATGCTCAATGATTGAGCAAGGCATCTTGCATCAAAATTCTTTGAATCAATCTCAATCTATCGACGCAAGTACCCACACAAATTACTTGATCTAATTTTTAAAGAGCATAGACTGATAAATAAAATATTCAGTCTCCCTCACGCTATTATTATAATTGGCTGGCGATGTTTCAAAATCTGTTGTCTCTTACTTTAAAACGCCAAAACCACAAAATCCCACAAAATATGGTTTTGGTTATGTTTAAGGGGCAAGCTCCCTGGGGTGATAAAACATCTATCACCTTTAATTATATATAATTAAACTTAAACATATTTTTATGCTAATCTATATAAGTTTAAAGATTTATTATCTTACTACAAATAATTATTGTCTGTCAAGATTTAATTTTTTGACTGGCTTTAATTTTGTGGTTTTGGTGTTTAATGCTAACTGTCAAGCCTTTTGGAAATTTTTTTCAACTTATTTTTTGGCTCAACACTTTGGCACTAATGAGTAGTGCTGCAAAATATGTTGGCTATTATAAACCTTGTTTTCTAAGTGTCAAGCTTTTTTTACAATTTTTTTTCAGCATTATTAAATAACTTTAGTTTGATAGTCAAGTGCTATTTATAATAAATTGATTTACATTTCAAAAATAAAATAATTGCTGTATTCGCTCAAAAATCACTCATTTAAGAATTCGTCCAAACTATTATGATCTCTGATGCTCTCACGACCGTTAGGCAACGTATCATTGAGACTGCACAACAATTTGCTCGCGCCCCAGTCAGTAAAACTCGCCCTGTTACAGATATCATCACGGCCTTTATTTAAGAATGGGCAATATCGCTTTGGTGAAAATTATCTGCAAGATGCTGTATCAAAAATTGAGGCATTGCGCGATTATCCGTTGGAATGGTATTCCATTGGTCCGTTGCAAAGCAATAAAACTCGTTTTATTGCTGAACATTTTGATTGGGTGTTGTCATTAGATCAGCTCAAACACGCCCAACGTCTCAACGCACAACGATCAAATCATTTACCGCCTTTGAATGTCTGCATTCAAGTCAATATTAGTGAAGAGCCACAAAAATCGGGAGTCTATTTAAGTGAATTGCCTGTATTAGCACAAGCTATTGCAGATTTGCCGCGTCTGCGCTTACGTGGTTTGATGGCTCTGCCGGCGCGGAGTGATGATTTTAATCAGCAGCGGATTCCTTTTCGCGCTCTGCGCATTGCGTTTCAGCAATTGCAAGCGTCTGGTTTGGCACTTGATACCTTGTCGATGGGTATGACGGGTGATATGGTTGCTGCAATTGCAGAAGGTTCAACTTTGGTACGCATAGGGACAGGCATTTTCGGTAAACGTATTGATCAAATCGTGCGACTCGTTTAGCCTAATGTGCTAATAATTCAGCAAAAATAAAGCCTTAGTGAAAAAACTTCTATTATGGTGTGACACGCCAAAAGGTCTGTGTCGCCTAGCATCAGAGGTAAAAGTTTTCTTTCGCTTTTGCCTCTGATGCTAATTGGTTAGAAAACAATAGCCGGACCTTGGAAACTAACAAGGTGTCAGTACAAGGCTATGAAGCCGCAAGGCAAGTGTAACGTATATGGTGGTGTCTGCAAGGTCGGAAAAGATAACCCGCAAGGGAAAACGCATTAGGGTGTGCTGATTTGGTTTTGTCGGTACACAATTACCCAAGCTATGGCCGATTATAGGGTGCCGTCTAAGTATGTAGATTTTAGGCATAGTAGTATAGGAACGAGCAAAAACGATGTGGTAAGTCACTTGCAGGATAGCAAGAGGGGTGTCAAAGTAAAGGCATCTAGCGACAGCAGCATTGGGTAGGATGAGACCGAAAGCCAATGCCAATTTGCTTTCGAGGCAAAAGTTTTGCAGAGCAAAACTTTTGCCTCGAAATGAAGACTGGCTTTGTAGGGTGTCTTCCATACTCTTACTTCGGTAATATAAGGGTAGTGAGCTATAATGTATAGTTATACAATGGGTTATAGTTTATAGTGTAAAAGGTGCAGCGTCTAGCACCCGATTCATTATCTACTAATTCCTATGTAGGGTTGAAAACCGCTAAATATTATATTAACAAATATTAACATATATCCATATTATCCCAATTTTCTTGGTTAGCACCGGTTTTAGGTTTAACATTATTACATGATTTGCTTGAATTTGTTGAATCGATTCTACAACTGACAATTTTTGAGGACAATCAGATGCAAATCATACTGGGTCGACACAAAATCTGTTTAGACCCAACTTATAAACAAGAACAATACTTTAAAC
>Ga0209780_1003436_pt1 | contig 11811 bp, 9 predicted proteins | sample WorMetexBAHAMAS2_FD_187384 | JGI IMG/M metagenome (GOLD analysis project Ga0209780, IMG submission 187384) | Marine gutless worms symbiont microbial communities from Max Planck institute for Marine Microbiology, Germany - Inanidrilus exumae... | ecosystem: Host-associated > Annelida > Digestive... | reverse complement strand
GGTTTGGAAATGTGTTTTTTTAGGAACTGAGTCGAAATGCGGGGCCGCTTTTTGGCCCAGAAATTGGGGGGAGGGGCGGAGATACGTGCCTCCATTGCCTCATGGTTAATCCGCCACTGGTCTCGTCCGGTCCCATCGCTCGGGGGCGGTGCGGTCGATCTTGGTCAAGCGGGGGCTGCGTGGCGCGCTTGGTGATCGTCCGAGTCTGATCGATAGACCGAACGACGACGGCGGCGGCGCCTTGTCGACCGCGTGTACGCATCGTGAGACAAATTCAACGACGACGGCTTAAATGCCTTCCGCATCAGGTGGCTCGGCCCGGCCATCGCATACAATCAATCAATATCCGATTTCTTTCGCCATCATCGTGTATTGGGCCACCCTGAGGTGACTGAGTTCCGGCGCTAAGCAATCGTGCAGTTTCCTGTACTGCTTTGGGTTCGCGAACTGAGAAATAACACGCTGCGTTAACAACAACAACAACAACAATAATAATAATAATAATAATAATAATAATAATAATAATAATAATAAGGTGTCGACCTAACGGGACGTAACCGTACTGGCCCGTCGTGCAGTGTCGGCCGCCGGACCGCCCACGCGCCCGGTCGCCGGCGCTCGATTGTTCACTAGCCCGGCGGCCGGCGGCAGTGTTACAGACGACGACCGACGACAGACGCCGACAGACGACAGCGTGCAAAACTATACTAGCCCATTAGGCGGGCCAGTAATAATAATAATGATGATGATGATGATGATGATGATGATGATGATGATGATGAATTGATGATGATGATGATGATGATACATAGAAATGTGCAGTCGTATCGACATGTAGACCCACGCCTAGCGAAGTTTTGATTGTTGCCATTTGATAACCATGTGACGTTGTTACAGGGTTAGGGTTAGGTTTAGGATTTGGCCTTTGACCTTTTGACCTCAGGGTGCGCGCATGCCGATGTCCTGTCATGGACGATATGTCTACCGACTTGGTGCTGAGAGCTCAAGCCGCAATCTTAAGACTTAGTTCTTCCTATATATACGAGTATGCAGACAATTCTGTGAAAAAATGTTAAGTTATTTTTGAGAAATTGCATTTTGCTTATTAAGTCGATCTTAAGTTTTGCGTAACTTCATCTTAAGTTTTTCGTCAGATTTTCCTAAAGTCATACTTTATCCTAAGTTTTTTCATAAGTTTGTCTTACGATTTTTTTGTAAATCGGGACCCTGATTATTGGAGAAAACCAAAATTTGCAGACAGCAACACTTAAAATTTTGTCAGAAGTCTGGCAGACAAAGCATTTTGGAAATCGATCAACATTTGCCGACGTTATGATCAAAAGTCAAGTGTATCGTTTTATTGAGACACAGTGTACTGTATAATGGCAAACATATTACTAGCTTCAGCTAAACTATTAAAAGTAAATTTTAGTAGCAGTCCTATATATGTTACATGTACGGTTTTGCTGAAATAATATATATGCCAATATCTCTTGCAATACTTCGCTTTCGTCTCAACATTGCGAGTTATGTTGTTAGGCAGACAAAAAATATAGCATACTTTGTGTTTTTATTCGCCCAAACGAAGCATATAGCTTCGGGCGAATTATGGAAATACTTTACGCGGCAAAAAACGGTGTTCACGCGTTCGGCTATAACTCAGCCGAAAGTGAACCGATTTGGATGAAATCTGGAGCACTGTAAGCACATCGTTGGGGGCTGGCCCTGGTTCATTTTGGGCGCGATACGCGCAGCAGCAACAGTTTGAGAAGCAGTCGAAATTTTGTTTTTGTCAGGTAAATAACGCACGATTTCGACGATTTCCCGTCGGATAAATTTCACGAAATTTCAACACAACAACGTCGATCGGTGAGGCGGCAAAAACATAATTTTGAAAATTTTACCACAAGGGGTCGTTTTTTCCATTTTTTCCAAAAAAACGCAAAAATTGCTAACAAAATTTCCAGATCTTCAGGCCGTCATAACTCCGCAATGATTACAAATCGCCGGAAATTCACTATACCAAACTGACCCTCTACGGGATGTCTAGTTTCCATTTTTACCGTTAGAATCAATTCAAAGTTTTTCCCCTGGTCGGTACTTTCCGCACAAAAAGCGACTCCCGCATTTTTCGGCAACGTTCAGCGCCCGTTGACGAGTGATACGATACGCCATGTCATAATGGTGACGGTCTGAGTGGGCGTGGCTCGATGACATCATCAGGTCAATAACGCATAACTGGGTCAATGCACGATAGCACGACGATATAAAAACTTAGACAATTAATGGGAAGAATATTACCAAAAAACAAACTTTGTTGTTGGTGTTACTATGGCAACGGTGTACGTCGCCGAAGAAACAAATATATATTGATGGACGTAGGAAGGTGAAGAAGTTAATTTAGCATTAACTGGACTTACATTAAGAAATTATATAGTTAAGCGTACGATTCCACACAGCGGGCGAAGCGAAGTATGCTGTCTACGATTGCCTTGTTCCGTACGACGATAAAAGCATGGAAGCAGTCTACAATTATTTGAAAGATTTAAGCTGTTAGCCGGTTTCCGGTACGTGTTATTTTTAAACCCCGGTTACTGTGGCGGCATTTTTAGCCTGCTAGGTCGCCAAATTATTTCGATTTCCGGTCAGTTCCGGTCCCGTTAAGCCTCTGCATCTCAGTTACTAGAGAGTCTGGGGAGAAGTAAGCATATATTCTGATACTGCTAAAAGAGATCTAACGGGAGGTGAAAACTCCGGAAAGATATGATAAAAACTGAGGTTGTTATTAATGATCAAATCGAATATTACAGCTAGAAAGCCGAATTTTAGAACAAGTGGTGGCGCAACGGGTAGAGCGTTGGACTTGCGATCAACAGATCATAGGCTACTCGGGGTCAAAAGCTGCGTAACAACCTTGGGCTTGTTGTTAACACCCATGTGCCTCTGTCACCAAGTAGTATAACTTCGTACCGGTCAAGGGGCGGTGATGCTCTGCGGCTGAGAAGGTAACCGCAGGCCTGGCGGAAAATAATGGCAGTCTACCGCCGGGTGGATGACTTATAAGTAAGTAAAAATATTTGTACACGGCGCAAAAAGCAACAGTCACTATGCGCCGAGTATATATACTGAGTATATAGTCAACTGCGGGCTGACTGCCTGTACACCTGGATCAGCTCCGGGTCCAACGCTCGGTAACGAGTATGGGAAGCCTTTTTTAACTTTTATCAACTGAGTATATATGACAGTACGTGGTAAATTGGCAGCGTTATCGCCGCGTCGTTACAGCAACAGCCGCTGAGCCGCAGGCGGCCAGACAGGTCAGCGCCAGCACCCCATACAGGTTAAGTACTCGATAATTTTGTCGGAGCACAAATTTACTGCTACTGCTGCAATCAAATGTGGTTTTCGAACAAGCCTATACGCTTGCGTATAATATTAATCAGCAGCTGCAGTATGCAAGGAGAATAACGTGCTTTAAGTGCGAAACGCGATACGACGGCGGACGACGCGGAAGACCAATACCGGAAATGTGGCTCCTACTTCCGGTGAGTTGTGTGCTGGCAGAGAAGCTCAGTGCGCATGCGCGGCCGGCAGTTGCGTGCAGTGATCGCGGCCGAGTGCATCGCGCCGTCAGTCGCCGCGCTGTCGTCGGTTCTCTGCGGTTCGTACGCGTCTCAAGGCGTTCGTCGCTCGACTCCGTGTGACATGAATCGCGGCGCGGCGAGCGCGCTGACCGAGCGCATTATCGTCGTGTCGCTGGAACCGGAGCACCCGCCTCGACACGGTGAGTATGCTTCTCTTATCGTCGATCATCGCCCGTCGTTGCGCTGACGACGACAGCCCGCAAATTGACGCCATTGTGCTCGCGTGCGCCGCGTAGAATCGACGAAAAACCTACAGCGATCTGTAACTACTCTAACTGTAACTAAAGTAGCCTATTTATATTGCGCTTCCTACTAAAAGACCGGTAGTGCATTACAGAGTCATTTACATATAGTCAGCGAAGCCCCGGTTAAATATAACAGTTTAAAGACGGCGTTTGAAGTTTGATGTCAGTAGGTAGACTATTCCACACGCGTGGGGCCGCAACGGCAAACGCTCGGTCTCCGAACCTTCTACATGTTCGTGGCACATACAGATCGCCACTATGTGCTGTCCGCAGTGAGGCTCGGGATGGCAGATCAGCCACTGGCCTGATAAGGTCCGCAATGTACTGTGGTGCGTGCCTACGAGCGCTTCTGTGCGGTTGGTATCGTGAGCTGTTTCCGTGCAATGTCAGTCAGTGAATATATGACGGCGAAGAGAGCTGCAAGATTAGTGAAGAAGACGTAGTCGAGGCCACCCATGCAGTCTGAGCCCAAAACCACACGTTTTAAATCAGGGCCACGTGGTGTGTGTACGTTCACAATGCAAATCTATGCTATTAATTTACTAGCTGCTGCAACACTGGGCGGAGCTTATAACGCAGGCAGAGAATCTCCACTAGGTTTACAGGTAGTGACCGACCGAATTTCGGCTACGGCTACGGTTTCGGCGCCGAAACTGCGTCAAAAGTCAATTTCGGCCCCGGCTTTCGGCTAACCGAATTTCGGCCAAGCTACGGCTACGGCCGTAACCAACACCGAGTTACGGCCGCCTGCCGAAAGTGCTCAAAACGTTGTTCACGTTCGGGCCACGGCAATAATGCGGAGAAATTACTTTTTCTTGCGTATAACATTCGTTTGTTTTGGTTTAATTATTAATAAGTGAACGCTGTGTTTGAAGTTGAACGATGCTATGGTAGCCGTAACTGAACAGATAACTTGATGGCTGATAGTTTAAAACGTGACTGTACACAGTACGTGTATATTTTGTTCGCAAGACCTTACTGTTCTGAGCTGAAGTAAATAGACATACTTTGCTTTTGATTTTCAGACTTGGCTACGGTTTCGGGCCGAAACTAAGCCTGCACGTTCGGCCTAAGGTTCGGTTACGGCCGTATAAGTGTTTCTGGTTTCGGCCACAGTTTCGGCTACGGCCGAAACTAGCGAAATCAGTTTCGGTCGGTCTCTATTTACAGGGCCACGTGATTTCTTGCAGCTGAACGGTAGGCTTCCAGCAACGGCGGCGAACCCCTAATCCCTTGGTTAATCCTATAGTGAACGTACTACAGTTAGGAAAATTTTCAAAACGAGATCACAAGAGGTTGCGGGTATATGCTTGGACATGTTTCATTTGTCTACCCGCAGAGAAGGCTATTGCTATTCGCAAAAGAAACCTTTTGAAGAAATTTTGTGTAACTAATAATGAATTGTGTAAGACATTTACTGATCATGTGAAGAAAGAACTGGCAACATAATTGTTAGTCGACACTTAGTTAAGTTTGATTAAGAAGCTAAGTTTTTTTTATTATACTGCTACCTTTATTGGTGAATTGCAAATAAAGACAAATTGAATGATTTTGCTTCTGGCTGGTGAGAAATATGACGATATGATGACACAGTGTAGGCCTATACAAGACGGACGGACGGGCGGACGGACAGTGTTAAGTTATAAAATGCGGAATCTTATCCGCGTGTAAGAACAATATGTGACAATGGTACAAAAAATAGCGACTTTTGTCTGTCGGAACAGGTTTCATTTTTTCGCGATATCCGAGCAACTGCACCGATGCGGTAATTGCTACCTATAGCGCCGTCTGGCGGAGATTACGCTGCACTCAGGACGAGTGCGAATGTGTTCGTTCGTTAGCGTCCGCGTATCAGCTTAATATGGCACCGCTGTTGTCTTCGTGGACGTTGCGCGGCGCCGTGGCTGCATCTGCAATATTAACGACACGATTATTGTCTGTCATTTCCACACAGTCTGTCCAACGTCGTTCCGCTAATCACGACGCCAGGTTTTATCCATTACCGGTTGTCGGTGATTAATGTGATTAATGAATCCATGCCATTCCGATTTTCGATTAATGTCGTAGACAAACTCCAACTGTATGCATGGTTTTTGTCCAGCTGCGTGATATTGCCGGTTTTCGACGAATATCTCGCTTCATCGTAGAAACGATACAAGATACGGACATACGATACGATACGATATGATATATTTACATGCGCTCAAAAGCGAACGGGAGCGCCAGCTTAATCTAGCGCACGGCCCAAAAAAAAACCAAAAATACGGACAAACTAAAAGTAACAAGTAGCTCAGCTGTCGCTGACCAACCCGCGCGACGCGCTGCGTCACGGCAAACGGCAAAATTGTAAAACAGTCACGTGACCATGACCAAGCCCGTTTAGGGGGTGATGTGTCGTCCTTTTGGTAATATTAGATGGTATAGCGTACCTGTGTACAAAATTTGATTACACTAGCTTCAGCCGTTCCTGAGATATGATTAGTGCCCACCAAAATTTAAATGGTTCACGTGACGTGACTACGCCCATTTCAGGGACAGTTTGTCGTCAGTAGGCTGGGACTTGCTATGATCAATCGGCATACCGAATTTGAAGTGTCTACGATTAGGCCTACCTGCAACGAAGATATGAAAGCAACGCAAAAAAATGTCAAACTTCTCGTTTTGAGCAACCCTTTTGAGAAACTTAGGGGTAACACACAGTGTTCATCTATGGCTCGATGGAAAGCACATTGACGACTTATTATTAGTGATTATTGATTAACTGAAGTTTTTTCGCTAGCTCTCATGGCTGCGGCACTATTAAGCGAAATCTGTCGAAATCGGCGTTTTCTAAAGGGGTGGGTTACTTTGAGCGCAAATTTTAGGTAGATAGGGAATGTCGCCCGCAATCCATCTACGGACCGTTTAGTAGAGGAATGATGTAGCTACAAATACTGCATGCCTCTGGAAGATATCACACAAAGAAACTTTGCAGCAGACTTTTTTCGACGGAAATTTAATTTTACTGGTAAAAACAATAAAATCGCGTTTTGTGTCACCCTTTGGGAGACTTAAGGGTAACGTACACGGTTGATGTATGGCTCGTTGGAAAGCGCGTGGTCGACTTCATATTAGTGCTAACTGAACATTTTTCGCTAGCTCTCACGGTTGAGGCACTATGAGCCGATATTGGTCGAAATCGTTGTGTTCGAAAGGGGAGTGGGTCAAATTTCAGGGGGAGTGGGAAGTCGCCTACCAACAACTGTTGGCGTCAGAAAACTAGAGTCCCTGAGCTATCGTATCGTACGGCGTTGTTTGCGTGATCCTACGTTTAGCCGTTTTGGTACAATACCGGCGTTTGACAGACAGACAGACGGACGGACGGACAAACAGACGGTCACACACGACGACAGCATATATCGCGCTAGCATAGCGTCGCGCGGTAAAAAATCGAATAGCTCAAAAGAAAAGGTCCGGGCGATAATTCCTTGAAGATAGTCCGGGGGAAGACGTGAAACTCTGGTGCAGGATTTGTGAAACCGGTAGGTTTTAAGCCGAGAGTGAAAGAGAGAGAGGGAGTTATGGATGAGCAGAGTGGTGAATCAAAAGAGGAATAAGTGATAGGTGAAGGAATAGGTGAGTCGGAAATAGAGGATATAGTTACTATGGAAGGTTAATAGGAACTGGTATGCGCCCTATCGAATGGTGCCTTGAGTCACCTTAACTACCCAAAACCACCCAATTTTTCACATTTCGTATCGCCTTTCGTATCTTCGTAATGGGTGGACTAAGAGACTTCAAATTTGGTTGTTAGGTTTATCGTAGCAAGTGCTGGCCCACGGATGACAAACCACGTCTGAAAGGGGCGTGACCAGGTCTTGTGACCCATGTAAATGTTTGTTTGGGTGACTCACAGCTGTTACCTCCAACCATCACCTTGTTTCTGGAATCAACTCCCTCTATCTCTTTGTCAACCCCTTTCTGGTGCCAATTCCTCCATTTCCGACTCACCTTTTCCTTCACCCATCACTTCTGCCTCTTATGATTCACCACTCTGCTCATCCAAAGTTGCCTGTTGCTTCGACAATGTTGCTTCGACATTGTTGCTAGTATGGACCGGGCTTAATACGATCAGATGCCCTTCCACGTTGATTCGTCATAGCCGCCGGCGTGGGTAGGGCGTTCAGTCGCGTCTGTCTGTCTGTCTGTCTGTTTGTCCGCGCTCTAAAAGGAAAACGGCTTGAGCTATCAACACCAAACTTGGTACACGTATACTCTACAGCAGTCGCTTGGCATATATTGACCCAGAGGTCAAAAGGTCAAAGATCAAGGTCACACAGTTACGAAGACCGTCACGGCGCACGGTCGTTAGTGACCCGTGCTGCTACGAAGGTGTACTGCTGTTGCCGGCGTGGGTCTGCATGTCGATACGACTGCCTATGTTTTTTAGTTCGGTAATTGCATTCAGTATTTGAGATTTAGAGTAGCACTTAGCAGCACTATCGGATCATTCCCTCGCTCCTCCTCATTCGATTTTCGGCCCGCTCCGCGTTCAACACTCCCACAATAAAACCCTGATATTAGCAAAACGTCACACATCAGTGTGTTCATGTGTGAGTATACTGCTGCGTGTGTCGACTTACGATACGATACGATACGAAAAATAAGGAAAACTAAAAACAAAAACCGAGTAGCTCAAAGAACGGTCCGGGCAATAGTCCGTGAAGGCAGTCCGAGAGGAAGAAGTGAAAGTATGGGGGAGGATTTGTGAAACATGTAGGTTTTAAGTCGGGAGTGAAAGACAGAGGAAGTAATGGATGAGCAGAGTGGTGAATCAAAAAAGAAAGAAGTGATGGGTGAAGGAATAGGTGAGTCAGGAAGAGCGGAACTGGTACCAGAATGAGGTTGACGAAGAGATAAAGGGAGTTGATTCCAGAGACAAGGTGAAGCACAACGGACAACATCCACATCGGATGCGATCAGTTATTTTTAGAGAGGATGATGACGTTGGCCAAGCGTGATGGATGAAGGGCGAGTAGGCCTACAGTACTTCAAGGACGTTGAACAGAGATGAGGTTATGAAGATATCGAGGTTGGGTAGTACATTGCGAGAACTTAGTGAGAGGAGCTTGGATTCGATGCGTTCAGTGATTTTGAGTCAGTGGAGAGAACGTATAGGATGGGAGTGATATGACAGGACTTGGGGAGCTTTAACGGCAGTACGAGCACGAGTACAAAAATAATGGACTCGAGACCAACTCGGGTATAGGGCCTGACTCGAGTATAGGTCGACTCAGCCTTCTACCCTTCGTGGGACGGTAAAATGAGTACCAGCCAAAGGGCGGTGATGCTCTGCGGACTGCGGCTGGGGAGTAAAGGCAGACATGGTGTAATTTGCAGGTAAAACTGTGTGATCCACGTCTGAGAGCATTAGAGGTAGTTAGGACGATGGGCTATGTACAAATCGGCGTACACTTTACTTTACTTTTACTCGAGTCCTACAACACTGCGTAGGAACAAGACGAGGACAAGCAGTATGAAGCAGACGTTTTGGGCTGCTCGACGACTGCGTGGGAGTTCAGGCAGATGTGCTCGTCAGCGGACTGACAGGCCATCAAAGTGTCGAAAATATGCCACTACGAGCGGAACAACGATCGATCACCGACTCATCTTACGTCAGCCCGTCCACATCGGATTCGATCAATAGTGTGAGACCAGACAGACGGACAGAACCGCAGAACCGTGCCAACGTAACGCGTCTGAACAGTGTCGTGTGGCGATATAAACTGGCTGCGTCGTCTATCATTATAGTTTATTACGCCATAAGGCAGCCACATAATAAACATACAATGCTATGTACAGTACAAAACATAAAAGCACACATTAAAAGCACACAATAAAACACATAGGCCTAGTACAATATTAAAATAAAGAAGCACAGAATGCTTTAAATACACGACTCTTGATGTACGTCCGTGAGGAAAGTGGATCTTTTATATCATATTTACTATAGAGACCAATATACTCATAATACACTGCAGGTAACGCAACAAGCGTCCTTATTACAATGTTATCGTGTACCAGGAGTTTCCTACAGAACATTAAACGGCGTTCATCAATGAGGTATGACAACGGTAGTGACTGACAATAGTGTGATGTTAAACTGTATACAGACAAAGCGCTACTGAGCGCCTCGCGCGCGGACGAAACAAAGAATTGTCAAAGATGGACAGATGCGCGGTTCGGCATAAGAAAGTAGTCCAGTGATTGGGTGGCGTGTCTCGTTGCTACACGGAGCAACTCGTCCGCCTGACGACTCCTGGCGATCAATACGCCGGACAGCCTGGCGCAGCGAGTCCGCCCGGAGCACTCACCAACTGGACACACCGCTGCCTTCTCTGACCACCTCCTCACACACACACACACACACGAAGCCAGGCGCCCTTGCCCTCTTCTAATTCTATAGGCGAGCGCCGACGGTCGCAGGAAATTCGTGGCGTTTCCATCGCTGCGGCGGCGGCGACGTCTTATGGCACAGCATGTGAGCGGACGGGCCGGGAACAAACGAGTGAGTGAGCGGGAGAGAAGCGGAGAACGGGCCTGAATCCGGCGCTCATAGTCCGCTCAAAACTAACACTCCAGTGATCTCGTTGCTGTTAGAAGTCTATAAGATGGCATCAGGGGAGTCTGGAAATTCACTACAGGACCTATTTACGGTGGACAACAACGGAAAGACAAGAGGACACTCACTGAAGCTGATCAAAAAGTACAGCAAAGGAAATACACGACACTACTTCTTCACGGAAAGAGTCATTTCGAGATGGAATTCTCTACCACAGGAAGCAGTGTGTGCTCCATCAATCAACGCCTTCAAGGGCCATCTTACTAGGATACGAAACAAGAGGATGGGCTTCTTCAAGGATTGCTAATCCGCTGAGCCTCAAGGACAACTTCGATCCAACCGGGTCGGCCAACCCGGTAAGCAAGTCACATAGTGGCCTACATAGTCCGCAGTCTGCAGTTTGACCTTCAGTCTTCATGCGGGCGCAGTCCATAACGGCCATAGTCTATATACACAGGTTGACAATGACGTAATTTCTTTATTTCTGTCTATGCAAGCTGTTCTGGCCGCCATGATGTAGGGCAAGGGGACGTAAACATTTTGCAGCACTTACAGTCAGATCGCCGATCTGGCGCTAGCACTAAGCTTTTCTTAAAGCTACAGATTCAGTTTTATTTAAATAGGCCTAACGTGACAAATCTTCACCAGTACGACATCATGCCTACAACATGGAGATCATATCATGACCATATATTACTGTGACGTCACTTCACCCTATGAACTAAAGTTAATTTCGTAACTGTTTCTTAAAGCCTATATGCATTTAGCCCTTTACTGTGACGCAGAGGTCGCAGATCCACTATAGTCATATAGTGGTAGTTGTATACTTGTTTTATCAGAGTACAATTATTGATGCGTAGAGTCTGTCCAAGACCAAGGTGTGGAGCGCATACAATAAACTTGGTATAGTAAAACAGGAAACTGCGGATTTCAAAAGTGCCTTTGTAATAGAAATTGAAAACCTGGAATAGATTTTGAATTACCTTGTGAATTACCTTGTGTGGCCTCACCAGCAGGATGCCCACCAGAGAGGCCTAGGGCTTAGCGGACTAATCCATAAAGAAGCCCATCCGACTGCGTCTAACTTTAGTTAATTTAGCTTTAAAAGAATTTATGCTAGGTGCGTCGACCACCTCCTGGTCCAACAGATTCCACCTGTTAATAACTCGATTTGAAAAAAAATGTCTAGCAACGTCCCCCGTGCACCGAGCCTTTATCAATTTTAGGTTATGACCTCGAGTGCCCTTCTTATTATCATCTATCGTGAACAGTTTCTGGGCACTTACACGACTTATCCCCTTTAACATCTTATACACCTCAA
>Ga0209780_1003435_pt1 | contig 11811 bp, 5 predicted proteins | sample WorMetexBAHAMAS2_FD_187384 | JGI IMG/M metagenome (GOLD analysis project Ga0209780, IMG submission 187384) | Marine gutless worms symbiont microbial communities from Max Planck institute for Marine Microbiology, Germany - Inanidrilus exumae... | ecosystem: Host-associated > Annelida > Digestive... | reverse complement strand
ATAAATATACGGTACAAGCTCTCAAACACACGCACACATACAGACATTTCACACACACACACACTGGAGATGCACATTGGGCCAGTACATGATACAGGCCTCAGCGCTATACTATGGAGTAGCATACCAGCCACTGCTTCCATAGTCGCCCCACAGGAACAGAACAGAACAGAACGCAACTCTTAAACAATATCTACCCACCTAACTGTATTAAATTTTTACGGCCATTTGCCACGTAAACATGAGTTAGTTCAAATAGGTCAGTTCCGCATCAGTTTCCTTCCTCTGCTTGTTCTGGCACACAATGCTTGGGGATAAGTGGAGAGATTACAGTTAATAATGGACGAATATATTTTGTAAACAAATACAGAGACAATGATAGTTAAGTTATTAAACTGTTACAGTCTGTGCCCTCACAATCCAAAGTTGGAATAAAGTGATGTTAAAGTAAAGTTTCACTTACAGGATTATTTATAACTTGTACACGTTGGTGATTTATTGCTACCAGCTTGTTTATCAGTAGTTTTTAGAACATACTGTTTCTCAATATGATGGTGTAGTTTGTTATACGAAGAGATAAACAAATCGTCCAGTCCAGAGTGTTAAGACAAGAATCTTACTGACGTGTGTGTGGTTTATGTCTGTGTATAATGTCAGTGCATTTGTTGGAGGACTGAAAGATGTCGCCAAACACTTGCAGTCCGACCAGCTGGCTACAGTAAGCAGTTTTTAGATTTATTTTAACTGCGACTTCTGTGTGTTTTTAAACACAGCAGTGACTGCAGACTGCACATTTTTGACAAATTGACGTGCAAATCGATGCAATTTTTATTCTCAGTTAAATATTGCATGCTATACCATTGCGATATTGTGTTGATTTTATTATGATTCTTTATTGTGCATCTGCTAAGTCGTCATTTTTGATTTACACTTTTCCTAGCTAAAAGATTGATCATAAGCAATAATGTGCTTAATAAGCATATTATTGCATGCATGAGATTCTGATTGCGAGGATGCCTAGATAAAAAGTAATTTTTAGGCAACATCACAGCAATATCTAGATGCGGCGTATAGATACAGATGGAGTAGCGTGGTCTGTATGTGTGTCTGTCTGTTGGTCACGTTTGTGAGCCCTGCAAAAGTTGATGAATGGCTCAAGATGCCATTTGGATGTATGACTCTGTATGCCCTAGGAACCATGTGTTAGATGGGATGGAGATCCCCAAGGGGAACGAACAATTTTTGGGGGTTGTCTGTCCCCCTAAAACATTGTGCGTCACTTTTTTGGTGTATGCAGCAAAAAAAATCAATAATGGCACCAATGCGACTGCTGCATCTGACTGCTTTGCTGCTGACTGGTCGGTGTCATGTTGACTTTCCAGGTGAAAAATCTTCCCCTATATGATTTGACCTCTCGTCAAAATTTTTTGACCACTTTTTATAATTTTACTGCAGTTAATGTTGCTGAATAATTACTTGTGCTTCTGATGTGGAAGTTTCAACTATAATGCTGCTGTTAATTGTTGCTGCTTCATATAGGATGAGAATGAAGTGGCAGTAAGTGAATCGATCTGCTGATTATATTTTGTGTTGGTTGACTGTTAGCATGGCGATTGGTTTGATCTCAGAAATTGTGTTTGCTTCTGTTTGTTGACTTTATAGCAATATCTGTGTTTTGTTATTCTTGCCGGCCCAATGCATGGTTGCTTGTATTTTATTTGCCATTTATTGCATATTTTTAAATTAATGACAACGATAGCTCAATATACTTTCTCTGTGGCTGCTTGCATTTTAAGCTTTGTCATCCATGCAGTTGTTGAAACTAATTGATACTTTTCTTTTAACGATCTATGAACTAAGAAGCTACCATGTACCACATTATTTGTTATAACAAAAATTGTATTAAACTAGATGAGATCTGATTGTATATCAACAACAATTACAACAGCTGTCAGACTGTAAGAAATGGTGCGCAATAAGTTTAATGGTAGCTTGTTCAAAGTGAGCAAGTAAAGACTGTACAGATCAGCCAGCTAACACCGTTAGGACCAGTTGGATATCAGTGATGGTGCAAGTTTGGAATTAGTGGATGCTGAGCTCAGACAGAGATGTTGATGCAGTTGTGGAGGATCAAATATGAAAGAGATGGAATGGCTGCAATTTTTTTCTCCAGTCAGGATTAATCCATTCCGAGACGAGATCATTTGGATGAGATGAGTCTCATCTGGCGTTAAAAAAAGAAACGCAGGCAGTTTCGGTCTGTTTACCTTGATGTTGCCAGGAGGTACATCATGGTAAACAGACTGGAACAACACGCGCTAAATGCTAAATTTACTGATTTAACTAAATGTGGATTATGGAACGCTTTCATATCAGGGACAGTTTTTATAAACATTACTAAATCTGACAAAAAACACTGCATATACATGCTTTTCCACAGAATTCCCATTCTGCATTTAACTGTGCAAAAACAGTAAACAAATGGGCATGGCACGCCATCCAGTTTCGTTGCATGTTTTGGTAGAGCAGAGTCAGAGCAGTTGGACTGATCTTGTCTGGAGTTAAAAAACGCAAAGCAAATAATTGCTGGGACATAGAAAAATGGCCTACTACTGGACGGGATCACTTTAGAGCAGTCTGCCTGAGAAAAAGAATGCCTTTAATAATTTTACCGATAAGGATGTACTGTTCTTACAACAGGGAAGATATACGGAAGTTATGTGCGAAGTTGTATGTTGCATGACAGTGAAGAAAAAGAATGAGATGGCAGTTCAGCGGGCTGAGATGAGAATGACTAGATGGATGTGTGATATTGAAGATAAGTTTATTGAGTTGAGAGACCAGGAACTGATGATAACATTACAGTGGTACAGCAAAATAGGTCGACACTGAGTGAACATGTTTCAAGAAATGACAAGAATGATTGGATGAAAATGCTTGATTTACAAGGTGAAGGGTGTAAGACTTAGACGTAGACCAATGAAAACCTGGAGAGGGGTTGTGGAAAAAGCTGTCAAGCATGGTAGCTAAACAAGGAGGATGCGTGCTGTGAAACATAATGAATGGATGAAATTAAAGATTAAGATCTAGGAAGCGAGTGAGTGAAAGTTTGTTTTGATACCAGCTCACCCGGGTTGTCCTGGATAAAGTGCCATTAAAACGGTTTGTTGTTGTTGTTCATGCACTGCTAGTTTAGGTATTGTCATGTCGTGATGAATTGTTTCTCTCCATAGTATCACCGTAGAAGCTCATGGCTATGAGCCACACAGAGAGCTGCAAAGGTCTTCAGTATGACCGTATGCAATTGCAATTTTAGGGACATATTGCTTGAGTGATCCCAAATTAGTTGTCTTATGGGCCACCAAAATTAGTTCTTACAGCTTGACATGTTGAATCATGCTTTTTTGGTATATGTGGCACACACACACATTTAAAATTATGTCTCATGCAGTGTAGCCATTGCTCATTAATGTCTGATAGTGCTTTATTCTATAACTGTAAGCATTTATAGTTCATTGTTTGTGCCATGCTTTCCCTGCTCTGCTTTTTACAGCATGATGCATCTGCAGCACATACATGTAGTGCATTATGTACTCTGGTCAAGTGTCTGCTTGTTCGTCACATGCTCGTGTTGTGTTGAAACAGTTGAACTCACCGCCGAGCAGTCAGTGCCATATTGATTATTTTCTAATGCCAAACGTTTTGACGAAATTCCAATGGGGACATCCCCAACGGGGAGTGCCAAATACACGGATAGAAAAATTGTGATTTTTATGTCACTATCTCTCAGAAATAGTACAACACAGAGACACTGTTACCGTGGAAGGCTGATAGGTAGTGTCATATGCAGTCATGGGCACCCATCTCTATATTTTGCATTGCTCTTCTCTATTGGGTGAAGCTAGAGATTTCAAATTTGGTACTTAGGTACATTGTGGCATGCACTAGCCTATGAATGATGAATCAACTTAAAGTGGGGAATGGTCAGTGTGAGTCACATGACCCGAGGGGGCAGAGGAGCAGGTCTGTTACTGTGGGTGGGAGGTCCCCCATATGCTTCTTTTGTGTTTTACCTAAGAGAAGCATTCCAAAGCCAGACCAACACAGAAAAGATATTATAGAACAAGAGTCGTCATGCACTGATATTTTATAGGAACTGAAGAACACCAATTAAGATATCACATGAACTAATAAATAGGTCTTATGGTGGTTGGTTAGTTTCCACACTGTTGTAGACGCTAGCGTAATAACATGCCTGCCCTATCCTTTCCCGTTTTGGGTAATCGCTGAACAAAAAGGCACTGAGGTCGGGGGTTACTGTATCATTGGCCATCCTTAACCTGGCGGAACTAAATCTTCACCCAAGACCTTGTCCCTGATATAGCATATTTTTGTGCTGAAAGAGGACGTTAATCTCCCAACCAACGTGACCTTAGGAGAGGTGGGTAAGTCAACAACTGTTATGTTGCAAATCAATTCAGTATGCCGTGCCAAATATTACAAAAATCGGTCACCAGTTGTAGAATAACATGAATAAGGGGGTATATTTGAACCAGTGTAGTTCGAATAATGTTGATGCGGTGTTTAAATATTCTGTTTCACAAAATATTATAGACTTCATTAAAATTGTATACTTCAGTGATAAATTATAAACCTAAAGGCACAATATAACCTAAATTGTGGTGACACTACCATCAAATACTAACTTAATAACTAGTGTATAGTTCGTCTGTTTTGACTGCATTTGACCATAGTGTGCTCGTTTATTATTCGTGTGATTCGGTACACTGTTTCCACTGTGTTTGTCTCACCTGTGTTATAAGAAAACCTCATATTTTAAATGAATGTCAGGGTATACATTATTTTTGGTCTTGTATTTGTAGGAAGCTCTGGGGAAGTTTACTCAAGTGCTGACAGAATTACAGAAATATCATAACGTATGACAACGTATATTTTACATGATGTAGCCTGTAGTGTGCTTCCTATTCTATGTAATGTACTGATTGTACCATTGGCATCTATCTCTGGTATCTTTTTTCTAAAGTTAAGTAGAATATTTTCCGTGTGAACAGAATGTGGAATCTAATTTCAAAATAAACTGACTAATTCTTTGGAGTGAATAGTAAAATAATTTGGTGATGCATAAAGCTGAAACAGTTTTTGTGTTTTTGTAGATACTCTTGGATCAGGCACATAGGTCCATCGTGAAGAGTCTGACTAACTTTATAAAGACGTATGTTTGCGGGATGGAATTTCGTTCACAGCTGCATTTCTAATGCATAAAACAAGAAGCTCAGTCATCGCTGAGAGACCCATTCCCATGCCCATGTCAGTTAAAATGTTGTCCTACTGTTGTACGAATAACACAGACAGGTCATGCATCAGCTTGAGGAGCACTTTCTACAACTGCCACTTTTAGGTCAGCTACCCTGCATAGTTTTGTACAAGCGTCATGTCAAGAGGCGCAGCTATCGCACAACAAGCAAGCCGTCTTTAGTGTCGCATACGTGTCACAGTGACATCACCGTGACTGTAATGAATGGAACTGAACTAGTTCTGAACATGTTGAGAATTACAAACTGCCTGTTCAGTTCAGTTCTGAAGTTAGTCGTGAAACAACTGCATTTCGTCTGATGTGGTCTTGAAAACCAAGCCACTTCTCATGAAATTTTAATATTTATAATATAATTCTACCTTAAAGGTGCAATATGACCTAAATTGTGTTGAAAACGCCATTAAACTCCAACCAACCAATCTACGTATGAGTACATTGCACTGCTGCATGCAGCCGATGAATGCATTCACTGCTGTGAGGGGTGACATGGCAGGTCAACAGTACGACTTCTTGCCAACTTTGGACATTTGTCAAAGGTTAATGTTGAATACATTGTAATGTGATTAGTGAATACAATGATGAAAACCAGCAGTACACAGTAACCATTTCAGGTAACACTTAGCACATCATGTTTTGCTATCAAAAATAAGCTAGAAGGCCATGCATGGTCATACAATATATCATGATATTCTGCTATTTTTGATGATAATAAGTCTTGAAAAAGTCTAGAAATTTGCAGTAAGTAGTTTGAGTGGAAACGCTGATATGCATAACTAAGTGCAGTATTATGTATTTAGCAGAGTACTGAAAGTAAAATGTTTTCTGTGTTTTAAGATATAAATTACATATAAATTTTGTCCCAAAGTTTTGTATCATTTGGATGAAGAAAATGAAGGGGGACATTCGGCTAATAGAGCATCCAGGTACACCACCTGTACATGATGATGGTGTGTGTGTATGTGTGTGTGTGTGTGTGCTGGACTGATGTAGTGATGTTCGTCATCTGAAAGAGACTCGTCGTCACTTTGAGAAGATGAGTGCCGACATGGACTCGGCACTGGTGCGCAATGCGCAGGCAGCACGCAGCAAAGTACAGGAGTGTGACGACGCACACAATTACTTGACAGCAATGACGTCTGGCTTCTACCATACTGCTCTTGATTATGTCTTTCAGGTATGTCAACAAGTGTCTTTGCCCACACCAGTTCGTGTATTTGTAAATGTGATAAATGAAAATCTTGGATCACAAGTACTTAGATGCTGGTGCCCCAGTTTACTAGGCAGCCAGCAGGCGATGTTAATCATAAAACCGGCCGGTACCAATTGCTACTGCTTGGTGAACAGAGGCACATGTATGAACGACTCGCCTAAGGTCGATGCATGGTTGTGGAATGGCAAGGGATTGAACTGGCCACCTATAGATTGCTAGTTGAACACTCTACATATTGTGCCAACATACTACATCTTCTAGCCTGAAACAACGTAGAAAAAACAAAATGCATACAGCTTGGTGATGGTTGTGGTACAGCATCAGCATACATACTATCAGTGCTGATCTGCCAGAATTTACATGTTTGCAACATTTGGGATTGTCTTGGGTCTGCATCTTGACACAGTGCACTATCCTTCTAGTTCAGCCGTTTCTTCTTTGATTACTGCTGACGTTTTTATGCATAAAATAGTTACGGGAAATTTGCATGTGCTACTGATTTTGTTTGTTTGTTTTTCACTCATTTAATTGAATTACTTGATGTTGCTGCTTTGTATAGATCAACGTTCTGCACTCAAAGAAGAAGTTTGACATTTTAGACACGGTATGATTGAAACACCGCAATCTGTGGCATGAATTCTAGCATAAGATGTTTTTTTGGACATTTTGTGACCTCTGATCTTACGGTAGGAAAGAAATACCTGCATTATTAAATCATCTTTATTTACTGTTAATCTTCACAGTTTTTTGATGATGCCTTGAAATTGTTCTGCACAGGTGTTAGCATATATGCATGCACAGAGCACGTTCTTTCATCAGGGATTTGATTTATTCGATGACTTAGAGACATATATGAAAGAAGTTGCTGCTCAGGTCAGTGTTTATTGCATTCTGTGTTAGTAAATGTGTAATGCAGGTGATAACATTCACACTTCTCACGTGATTAACTAAATAATACTACAGTAATATCTCACAGTATATCCACCTCCTCCATTTTAATGGCTATTTTTGCAAGTGAACGTGGGTTGACTAGTTCCCCATAAGTTTTCTTTGTTCACTTATTCCGGAAAATAATTTTTTGGGATACATTGCACAGGTTTCTTTTGGACCGGATGCCCTTTGTGTCCCCCGGCTAACAGTGCTAAAACACAACAGTTATAATTACTGATCCAGGTAGAACAATGAAATGGATATGTGTATGTCTGTCTGTGTGTGTCTGGTCAATGATTTTTGAACTACACAACCTTTGACATGGATATTTAGCATTCTGGTTTGCCTTAACACTGTCAAGATCGCGTTAAAAGGTCAACGTCAGAGGAAAACGAGCTCAGCAACTTCCGGGATGGCCAAACATGGCTGAAAAACAGACCTGAATTGGAAACTGTAAGTATGCAACAGCCAGCCAAAAAATTCGTGGTTGGCTAAAAATTTCCTAAAGTGGTTGGTGCGACCTTGAGTGAGGGCATTCTAGTTAAGTCTGCTGTGCATTGTATTGTGATTTGATGTCAGCTTCAAGTGATGAGTGAGAAGGCTGCAGTCGAGCAGCGTGATATGGAGAACAGACATGATCTCGTCCAACAGAAAGTATGTTTGCTCACTTGAATTTTCCTGTAGGGATTGGTATAGGGAGGGATTGTGTGATATTTTTCGGTAAAAGCCGTTCTGTCAACTTGAATATTCAGATGCATATTGCTTGTTTGAATGCAATTTAGTTAGCAAGGCATTCTGAGCAAGAAGTAGAGGCATGTCATCTCTATTTGTTATTTCTATTAGGTTTTTGTTAAAGTTGTGATTTTTTTGTAGTTGACACCAGTTAGGTTCATTTCTTCAAATTTTTCACCAGCAAGTCTTTTTGTTTTGCTGAAACGGAGTTGTATTTTGTAAAATGTAGCTGACATTTTCCATGTTGTTAGTACAAGATCTGTTGTGACGTATTAATGTTGGTTAAGTGAAAGATACGTGTAATTGATGAATGCAGATGCGCAGGCAACGGCCATTTTATATTGTCCTTTGTCAACTGTTGGTATGATGACGTCTAGTTCACATCCAGTGGTTTCATGGCTCACTTTGTTTTAATTGGCCATCTTAAACATATTTCAGTTTGCACTTGGCTTCATATGAACTGATTATGTCGCAGATATTGTGAAGCTTTCAATTGTCTGTGGCTATAGCTTATGTGTTATTTTTTGTTTAGTGATAGACGTGTCTTGCTTTGCTTGCCTATATCTGTTTTTTCGGTATACCGTATGTAGTCTGTTGTTTTTGTTTACATGTTAATAACATTTAAAGTAAACAAGTAAAGTAAGTGTATAGCAGTTTGCACACAACTTTACCACACTGCTATGGGAAACCCATCCATGCCATATGGGATCACACAGTGTTACCTGCCACCCGACAGAGGTGAGAATCCCGCCTTTACCCCCAACTGAAGCAGGTACTTGATTTAGCGACCCCGGAGGGATGCAAGGCTGAGTTGACCTATGTTACGTGAAAGCGGACCGGCCAGAAATTGAACCACGACCTGTCAGTTGCAAGTCCAATGCCCTACCGCTGAGCCACCATGCAGCACAACACATTTATTTTTGCAACTGAGAGATATAAATGTAATGCTTCGTTGATATGAAAACTGTTATGTTGTAGAATGAGAGTAAAAATTGGGGTTGAGTAAAACACGGATGCCTGTTAGTTATTACATATACAACACTGCAGTATGTTCACATTTGCTAGGTGGCAGCACTGTACTGTCATGAATGTTTGAATTCTCAGTCGTATCTGGTCTGGTGGTTTTTGTGGTGTGGGGGAAGCCAGTGTTGACTGCAGTGTTTTTGTTGTAAAGTCAATACCTGATGAGTCTTAGTGCTGTAGTTAACTCACCATTGACTTTTTAATGCAGATGCATTACCTGTGTGCTGATATGAGATTATTTTCTTTTTTTCCATTACTTCTATAGATGCACTGAGATTACACATTGACTGCCATATACATGTAGAAAAATTTACACTGTCTTACTATCTGGACTAGGCAGACGTGTCACACAATGCATACCATTTATTTCAATGGGAACACGTTTTGTCATCACACATGTTTGGTGTGGTGGCAAGGTTATTATTTACTTACTTGATTATGCGTTTTGGTAGAAGGTGTCTCATCATCATCATCTTTATCATTAGGTGCATACACTTGGAAACTCTCCCTGACATAAACCCATTATACCACAATTCTGTTGAATTTGTAGCCTCTGTTTGTCAGTCTTTCTGAAACAAAGAGTCATTAGTGGCTGAGTAGTTACATCTAAAGGTAGCATGTGTCATTTTGTACAAGATTACTTGAACTCTTGTTGTAGGACTTGGGTTTGTCCAGCTGTAATACAACGTCTGATCAGCCTACAGGCAGTTCTGATATACGCATGGAAGGATATCTATTTAAACGCACTAGCAACACATTCAAGACTTGGGTCCGGTATGTTAATTATGTACCCGACCGTCATGTACAATGCACGTGATTGCTTATTGCATGACATATCTTAGTTAAAATATTGTTGTTATGTTTTATTACTGGGAGTGATTTCGGTATCTTTGTTTTTCGCATTCTGCTAAATCCGTGTGCATGTCATACGAAATTTGTAGATTCCAGTGAAGTGTCAAATATCTTCTGCTGCCTCCTGCATTCCTGCCATAGTTTTGCACTGAAAGACAGTAGTAATAACTTTAAAATGTCACAGGTTACGTGCTGATGACAAAGTATTGTAAGCGTCTGGTAGTCACTAACCTCATGTTGTAAGGTATTAGAGAGGCATGCAAAATATTAGCCAGATTTGCTGTATTCTGCAGTGCACGTTATGCATACTGAGTACTGTTTTGTAGTGTCACTAGACAGCCTGCTGTGAGGTGTCGTACTGATGTGTGTTCCTTTTCCCGTCTGCCACTGAATGTTTTCAGTGGTTTGACACACATAGCTAACTGGGGCGGCACTTTGTTTGCTGCAACTTCTGCCTTCTAAACAAATAGCCTACACTGCTGCAAGCCTACCACCAACTTCAGCAAATCATGCGATCATGCTGACCTGTTGGAGAAGCTCCACCTCAGTCGTAAGCTCCTCCCAGTGTTAGAGCACTTGGCAAATTAATAGCATAGATATTTAGTTCCGGTGAATCCCTGCTCAGTATACATAGGATTAAGTGACATCACTCTGATCTATGGTCACAATACAGTCTCCATGTCATAGAGCATGACGTCATACCGTGCGATGTTAACTGGTGAAGATTTGTCACATTATTTAAATAAAACTGGATCTGTAGGTTTAAGAAAAGCTTAGTGCTAGTGCCAGATCGGTGATGTCAAACTAACATGACTTAAAGTGTTTACATTTCCTTGCCCTACGTCATGGTAGCCAGAACAGCCGGCATAAATAGGAATGAAGAAATTATGTCACTGTCACCATATGTATAGGTTATTTGGATTTAAGTTGTAAATACACTTAGACTATATAATGTGTGTGCACATACTGCACAGTTTGAACACTAGAATAAGTGTGTTTAAGTTGTTAATTACTGTTAAATTTAATCATCTATTTCTGAACAAAAAATCTAAATTATTGCAGCGTTATATTTATTGTTTAGCAGCATCTTGCAGTGATAGGTGAAGCGTATACTGATGAGAGACTACACTTGTACAACATTTATTGAATATTTGAATCCAGGATCACTTCTGAGATCTGTATTACACATAACACCACTGAATTTCACTGAAAATAAATCATTAGCATTATTGGTTACTATGTCATGTAGGTATTTCAGGTAATGAGAAAGCAGATAAAGTTGCTAAATCTGCATTAAACAAACCGATCTTTCAAATTCCTATCCCATATACAGATCTCAAACCTATTATCAACAAATATATTCATGACAAGTGGCAGCAAACGTGGAACTCACAAACACAAAATTAACTCTTCCAAATTTATCCAACAATACCTTCTTACTTTACTCTTCCTTCTTCATATCAACACAAAGACCAAATCTTATATAACTGATTATGCATAGGACATACTCCTTCAACACATTCTTGTCTTACTGAACACACAGATCCTCCAAAATGTACAGACTGTAATCAACTTCTCACTATCAAAGACATGCTAACAAAATGTACTTCTTATGGTCAAACACAACATCAGTACTATTCCTTTACTGATGTTATAAACATCTTCAATCAGACACCCAGCCAAAATATACTAAATTTTATTTTAACAGTCTAGTTATATGATCAGGTAT
>Ga0209780_1003434_pt1 | contig 11814 bp, 7 predicted proteins | sample WorMetexBAHAMAS2_FD_187384 | JGI IMG/M metagenome (GOLD analysis project Ga0209780, IMG submission 187384) | Marine gutless worms symbiont microbial communities from Max Planck institute for Marine Microbiology, Germany - Inanidrilus exumae... | ecosystem: Host-associated > Annelida > Digestive... | reverse complement strand
TCTCTCCAATCATTAGGTACCTCACCTTTTCTCAATGATCTATTATAGATTATATTAAGTGGCACACTTATCTCATCGGAGAGAGCTGCCAGAAACCTAGGAACCAGATCATCAGCTCCTGGAGCTTTATCCTTTCGGATACTCATTAACTTCTTCCGTATGATGTCCTCAGTCACTTGAATCTTACTTAGTTCAATACCACCACCACATACTAGACATCCCGTGAAGGAATCATTTGGTAGTAAATTTGTTAGTGAATTTCCGGCTATCTATAATCATAACGTAGTTATGGCGGTCTGAAGTCGCGAGACGTTGACCTTTTGTGAGAAATTTTTGTGTTTTTTGGAAAATGACCCGTTGCGGTAACTTTTTCAAAATTCTGTTCCGAAAGTATTCATTGCTACACCACCGATCGACGTTGTTGTGTTCAAATTTCGTGAAATTTGTCCGATGCGAATAAAATTGGTGAAATCGTGCATTATTTACTGGACAAAAAATTTCGCCTGCCTCTCAAACTGTCGCTACTGCGCTGATGGCGCCCAAAATATGCCAGGGCCAGTCCCCAACATTGTACTCAGACTGTCTCAGAGTGCTCCAGATTTCATCCAAATCGGTTTACTTTCGGCGGAGTTATAGACGAACGCGTGAACACCGCCCAATCGCTCCCTCCAGACCCGCAATAATTTCTGTGAAGCTGTGACCGACGATGCCACGGTGCCAATAACAAAATGTCATCGGCATATAGTACAACAAAGGACCCAGTGAGGTTATTCGGTAACTGGCCAATGTTATCGATTTATACTGAAAAAATGGCTGGAGACAAGACAGATCATCCACCTAGGCCAACTCAGCCTCCTATACCTTTAGCGGCGTGGAAAATGAGTACCAGCCAAAGGGCGGTGAAGCTCTGCAGCTGGGAAGTAAAAACAGGTATGATTAATTCATTCTACTTGTGGATAAACGTATGGGTGGCAGGTAACCGTGTAATACTGTATTTACGCGTGTCATACCTGATGAACAGCTCATAATAAAGCGCTATACATATGAGGCTTACTGTTACTTTTACAACATTTTGACTAATCGTTTGAACAGTTCTACTGGCAGAGCGGTTTATTAGCTTACAGACAAAATAATGTTACATTACTTTACTGGTTTTCGTGACTAGCAAAGTAACTATTAAATAACGGATGTTGTTGATGATGATAAAGAACGATGATGATCGCGCATTCTCGCTTTCCGGTCCTTGAACAAACGCTACGTAATTATTCGGCTCGAAGCTACGCCTTAGCCGAATGTTGTATTTACTTTACGGCGCGTTTTGGCGGTGTTCACGTGTTCGGCTATAGCTCCGCCGAAAGTGAACCGATTTGGATGAAATCTGGATCACTCTGAGTACATTGTCGGGGCTGGCCCTGGCAGGTTTTGGACGCGATCCGCGCATGCAGTCGCGACTGTTTGAGAGCCAAGCGAAATGTTGTTTTTTTTTGTCCGGTAAGCAACGCACGATTTCACAGATTTCCCGAAATTTGAACACAACACGTGGATCGGTGTCGCGATGAAACCTTTCGGAACAGAATTTTGAAATCAATTCAAAGTCATTCGCTTGGATTGTGCACTCCGTACAAAAAAACTCCCCAAATTTTCTGCGACGTTCGACACGGGTTGACAACACGGCTGATAACGCTGACATCACTTAATCGCTGGCAGCCAATCACTATCACTATCACTATTTCGCCTGCCTCTATCCTATCGACTATTGAGTCACGTAATACTAGGCTTCGTCAATGCGGGAAGTAAACAGCTTGTGCACAGATAGCCGAGCGCTTCGCGCTGATGATATGTATCGTAAGCATTCCACACAATAGAGCCATCTAATTCTCCGTATGAGACTGATAATTATAGTACAACCGTCGACGCTGAAAATCTTCTAAAACTCGAAGAAGAGATACGCCCGAACAATTGCCAAAATTGACAGCTTTCTGGGCTGAAATTCACACCTCTGAGCCGATCATGGTGTAGTTTGGAGTCGTAGAGTCGATACTGTAATGATGATGATGATGATGCTGATGATGATAATAATAACAATAATAATAAATAAAGTTGTTAATTTCTAAGCGACACATCTTCAACATCTCGGTGACGTCACGGACGGTCAAGGAGAACGCTGCTGGTGCGAGACATCACGTGACCACGCACCTGCTCATTACGTATGTGAGAAACTGCCGGCCGTTAAATGTCTTCGCCGAGTGCTGACCTCAGAGACAGACAGTTGTGACCGGAGGCAGCGACTGACAGCGACGTTACTTCACGTCGTCTTTACGACGTACGACATAGGGGCCTACGACGTACGACGTACCCGCCGCCTGGTCGTTGCCTGAGCTAGCGCTACATGCGATCTCTCAGGTTACGATCTTGTGACGCTAAAGAAACATCACTTTACCGTCACCGCCTTAGGTCAAAGATCTTCACGCGTACCTAAGTAAGTAAGTAAGTAAGTAAGTAAGTAAGAAAGTATTGAAGCTGTATCTCGTCGCCGAAATCTCAGAATCGCCACAGCGGCACCTGATGATGTTCCTCATTGCCAGAAGAGTTACTTGTTCAGTCTCCGCGAAAGTAGCCAGTCCCTGCTATGAAGTCGCGGAATTCTATACTATTATGTTGTCGTGTGCTGTAACGCTGGGCGAAGCTTACAACGGAGACGGGGCTTCTCCACCATGTCAACAGAGTCGCGCGCGTGCAGTATCAGCGGCGTAGGTTATTCGTGTGGAAGGCAGAGGTCGCAGCGTAATGCGTTCCAGTTAGCTTTCTTCAGTACAGGCGTATACGTAACTTAGGGGCGTCACTGCTATGTCGCGCTGGCTACACGTTAGGCTCTAACACGCATTTCTAGTTTAGGCCTATTTTGTTGGCTGGCATCTAACCATACAACTCGTACTTAGCGTACAGTTTTTTACAGCATCGTCACAGTGCGTGTTGACAAAAGCATTATTCTGTTACTTCTGGTTTCGTTGAACTATTCAAGATGATTTTAGCTGCATGTGCCGCGCTGAATGTTGCGTGGCATGAACAGCAGACATGCCGTCGCAGGAGACTAACGCAGTCAATTGATTTGAATCGACTCGTATTACTGTTTCCCTCGCAACGCCGAGTCACGTGACTATTTAGTCCAGTTGTCAGGCGGTCATTGGTAGTGATGGATCCTGTTACACCATCCAGTGAGCCTGTCTCCCACTACTCCCCTCCCTCATCTGCCACTTCGCCCCACGCGCCTCTCGTCTCTTAGCGCGCATAGAGGTAGGTCACCTGCTGAAATAGACACACCTGTTTGCGTCATCCAATCAGCTGCGGCGTCTTTCATCGCAGCGGAGTCCGCAAACTCACCTGAGATTATATCAGATGTATGTCATCAATCCGACACTGCTTTGCCGTGCGTAGTGAACACGACACACGTTACATAAGTCGTGCAAATTGGACTAAGTGTGGGTGGCAGCCAATCAGCGACAGCAGCGGGACACTGGGCGAAAACCGAGCTTAACCCTTTTAATACCATCGAATAATATCGAGTAATATGAAGTCTTCGTTAAATTTGGTGCAGCAAATTTCACAGCCTGTCCATCACGCGTCAGTTCAATCATAAGACTGTTCTTTAGTGGCCATAGGTCCCATGCATTTACGTGCCCAGTAAAAGGTTAACTTTGGACACTTGTTTTTCTTGAAAGCTGGAGTGCTGATGATTGTGCGGATGTGTTGGAACAGTGTTCCAAAATATTGGGCTTATTCACGAATCCGCCAAATTGCCTGAAGTTATCAAAACGAGGCAATGCTGTAAAATGCTGCAACCAAAAAATTTTGCATTATAGTGTACTTTTGTGTTCGTGATTAAACCCGTTAGAACAGGAGTAAATGTATTTGTTCAGGATTGATCCTACGCTCCGATTAACTAAGAATAAATTGCCTTTATTTATCCGAGTGTAAATACAACACCGAAAGCCTATTCGCTAAATTTGAATGTAGAATGCATGTTTTACTCATAGTAATAAACAAATAAATAAATAGATCATAAGAAACAATACTTAGGCCCTTATTGTGCATTTTTTTACAATATGCGAAAAAGTGATCAAGAATCAGTGTTGCGCATGATTTGAGATTAATTTGTCCGATAGGCAGTAAGGTTTGACGATGTCTTCTGTAATCTACGACTGATCGCTATATCGCCTATGATCCTGTTACAAACTCATACAAACTTTTGGCAGTATAGAAATGTCTGTAAATGTGTAATTATTCATGTACCGATGCGCGATTTAAAAATGTGCAAACAAATACGAATAGATTGACACACGATGCAAAATACTTTCATTATAAACACAGCAGTGGCATAGCAGTAACAGGATACGATTTCAAAACGACGAGAATAAAACTGAAAAATTTTCATCACGAAATTCTATTATATGCTACCACGTAGCCTATTGCCCATCATGCGTTGTCTCCTTTCGGTTGTAGAACAAAACTCAAAAGCAAGGAGAAAGTAACGTGAAATAATGACGGAGTTATGTGAGTCATGCATTACCAAGAAGTGTTCGGCCCACTAGACCGACACGATATACGGCTTAGTTTAAACACGTTCTAATTTAATGATTTTAGAGCCACTAGTTAACGCACGGTAGGCCCCTACATTTCTTTTACGAACATTGCTTGACACCTTTATTTTCATCATTGACCTAAAACTTCACCTCTGATTACGTGTGAATTTTCGTTAACTTTCGTTAACGGTGTTCTTGACAAACACGTGACAGACAGACAGACGTACGGACGCAGTGCAGTGCGTGACATGGCCCACTGTGGGGAACACGTAAATTACGCGAACGTAATCGATGTGCATGCTGATCATGGAATGCCGATGTAGAAACAAACACACAAACAACCAGTAGCTCGACAATGCAAATGTTAAATAAATACACAGCTTTGGCTCGTGCAAATGATCGTCAGCGATCGAGTCGATACAGACGCAATCTTCTCCTCACTTACTGATTTAAACATTGAAATAGAAAAAGATTAATAGACAGCAAATATCATATACGACATATTCGAAGTTTTCACGAATAATACTGTACAAATGAAAATATTGCAATAAACTATATTAGTCATATTGTCTGTTAAGCCCAGTTGTCTTGTATGGTTACAAGTGTTGAAAACATCGCTTTCAACTCGATGAAGGTAACAATGCAAATGACAACCAATGTCCGTTCCGGTCCGATTTAGGCTAATAATAACGATAAAATGATTGTGACTGATAAAATTATTATTCATGACAACTTTTAAAGACGGGTTTTACTAGCTTTTTACTTTTACTTTTTAGCACACTTGACTTGAGCCTTGTACATATAAAAGCTAATCGTTACAAATCTCCAAAAAGACAGTTAGGTGCTGCTACAGTCGTAACCTCCAGGAAGTGGGGAACGCGTCCCACAATATAATATCTTAGGGCGTACTCGTATAGGAATTCAATTCCCAAACGTAAAATTACAGCCGTGTCACAGTTTGTAGCCTATAGCAGCGAAAGTAGTGTCATGTCCGTTGAACTACAAAAGGTGAAAGGTGAGCGGAACAAACGCTGGGTCTAAATGGACCTAATGAACGGACCGCAGACCGTGCTTCCAGCGAACGCTGTGTGTAATATATGCAGTATATACGATAGTTACAGTTTGCGCCGTACCGAAACCAGTCGTCGGTACCATTCAGTGTTTAGCGAGAGCGCTGCCCTACGCCCAGATACTTAGTTGTCGACAAGTGGATAGTTCCGTTACGCGGACGTCGTCAAAATTAACGCAATTATCGCAAAGTCACGTGCATTGCTGGTCACGTGACCGCACGTAACGGAGCGCAAACGCTGTAATTGCTGTACGAGACGTCGAGATGCGCATGCGCAGCAGCAGCCGCGGCGAACACCTGTATCAGGTGTGCGTGACGTCATGCAGGTATATACGATGACGTCATAAACAGGTGTAGATGATCAAAAAATTAAGCGTTGCGCACAAGACAAGTGATGTTGGCACAAATTCAAACAACGAGGTACGCATGTTGAAGCGAATTTTTCCCAGTCGTGTACCAGCTGGTACATAGGTTCTCTATTGACTTATAGAGACTCTGCGCTAATTCGCATAAAGCAATTATACCTAGCAAAGATGATGTGAGATAAACATTGGCTATGAAGCGATGAGGCAACGCATTATAGTCATTACCTCATGCACGAGTCAAAGTCAGTGAGGAAATTGTCGCGCAGGCGTTTGATGGCGAACAGTGGATGGGGCTGATGAGTTTCCCACCGAAGTCTCTGCCTGCTGTACCTAACGCAACAACCCATCAGTGGCGTATTCATGGGGATGCCAGTAGGCCATGGAATACCCCTTTGGAAGTCAAAACAAAGAAAATTCCTATTATTTATGATTTTAGGTATGGGTCAGCTTCTTTACTGGCCCGCCTAATGGGCCAGTATTGGTTTACTCGCTAACGTCTGTCGTCTGTCGGCGTCTATAACGCTGCCGGCGTGTGGGCGGGCCGGCCGCCGGGCGCGTCGGCGGTCGGGTGGCCGACACTGCACGGCGAGCCAGTACCGTTATGTCCCGTTAGGGCGACACCTTGTTTGTTATGAAAATTAACAGAAAATGTTGTAAAAAATCCTTTTCATTAAAGTCAATAAATGATGAAATTCATGCATATAATATGTCATATGCTATGCTCGCTCGATTAGGTTATCAACCCCTTCTGGTATCCCCCTCTGTCGAATCCTGCATACGCCACTGCAATTCATCAATCAAGGATCACTGTACCAATCGTAATATTGTTTCATAACAATTCTAATGTTGCAAAGAGGACCGTGGGCATCTTGCCCAGTCTCTTCAACGCTGTACCAAACGTAAAACGGCCGCATACGAGCTTCGTTATCGGATACGGCGCTAGAATTACCCACGTGCTGAAAAGTAGTCAAGTCGCAACAACCATGTCAACTGTTACCAAACCAACTTATACCCTCGACGAAGCGTTAGGATAAGGTTGAGGTTAGGGTTAATGTTATGGTTGACGAGTGACGAGTTAGTGTGGCTACAAAATGGCATAGTACGAGGTGGCGTTGGTTCACATAGCCAGCGAAGACACGGTGTGGGTGTCGGGCAATATGGCTCCCGCGGCTGCCGCTACCATCAGCGACGCAAACTGAGGAGACCGGAAGTGCGACGGCCAGCCGGACACCGCGCATGCGTACGACGACAGTCCCACTTCCGGCGGCGCGTGCGTCGTGCCGGACTGGAAGGCGCCGGAGTCTACCGGGCAGTAGTCGCGTCGCGGCGCAGGCAGTGAGTTGCAGTAGTCGATGCTGTGTGGCGGGTAGACGGCCGATGCGTCGTTGCGGCTGTCGTCGGCCGAGTCGTCGCCGCTGGTCGACCTGCTCGCCGGGCTGGCGTCGTCTCTGAGGTCCGAGCTGGCCGTACTGCCCGGCCCGGACATCAACAAACCACCGGCCGCGTTGAGCGCACCTGACAACATCCGCTTCTCTTTCTGACGACGATTACAGAACCACACGCGAACCACCTGAACACGAACCACGTCAATAAGCGTCGTCACTAATAACTGCGGCTACCAACGATTAAAACAATCTATCGAAGAGTCGCTGATGAATCGTCTACAATCGATTAAAGCCAACAATTCAACGAGAAACTCAGCTATCGCAGAGGGACCGCTCGACGCGCGCTCGACGCACTATGTCGGTTGAAATCTTGTCAGCTGCTTCACAGTTGTACGAAAAAATCGCACTTGAAAAGGCTTGGAATAGGTGAATGACCTTGAAGGTCACTCAAGGTCATCGGAATTGCCGCTATTTGATAGGCCATATATCACTTGCTATTAGTAACAACGGCTCCATGTTTCACGGTGCACCGTGTCTGAGATACCACCACATTTAGTCACGTGACTGCGTTTGACCTTGAGAAGTTCTTCATTTTCGAAAATACAGTTGAAATTATAAGCAACGTTGCGTGGTTGGTTGGTTGCGTTGCACAATGGTAGAACGTCGGTCTATGACCAGCAAACTTTCCCTGTCTTGCGCTCGACCTGCAGGTGATGGGTGACCATTTATATAGGTAAAACGTCCGCTGCAAGGTCAGCCAACGAGGCCAACTCGGCCTTTCATCTTTTTGAGGTCGATAAATGAGTAGTGAGCTGTAATCGGATGTGCGTTACCTCGCTCGGGTGACGCCATCTGGTAAATGCTTACGGCGTAAAGGCAGGATGGTTTATTCCATTCGTGGATAAACGTGTGGGTGGCAGGTAAAGCTGTGTGATCCCTCTAACACGTGCCATTCTTGAGCGCATTAGAGGTGGTTTACGACGATGCGCTCTATAAATCGACGTTTACTTTACTTTACTTTACTACAACGTGTGCTTTCCTATTCATGTACATGTTTACACGTACCGGTAAATCGGAAAGCACACGCGGCTGGTAATTTTAAGACTGTCTCGAAACAATCATTTACATAATCAACCAAGGTCGTAAAGGTTAGTCAAAAATGAAAATTACTGTTGCTGGATTAGTCGTTTGAAATACGTTATTCGGCCAGCCCCTCCAGGACCGGGTAGAGAAGCTCATATCGCTTCTCCAAACCCTTGGGTTTCTTTGTACAGAAATGAAAAGAGAAGACGGGAGGCAAAAGAGAGAGCGAGAAACCGAGAGGGAAGGGAAAGAGGTAAAAATAGTGACCCCTATAGGCTGATAAGCTGGGTACGCCACTGACGGACGTCAAGCCACACAGAGAGAGGGACGTCTCCATCGTGTGGACTGGGATGAGAGTTGAGACATGTTCGCCCAGATTTTACTCAGACCTACGGTCAATACTGCTGAAATGTACAAAAATACACAATTTCAAAATGAAAATTCATTTGTTTCTGGTAATGGATGCGCTCTACAAATCGACGTTTACTTTTCTTTACTTTACTTTACTACAACGTGTGCTTTCCTATTCATGTACATGTACATGCACATTCATGCACACGTAAATCGGAAAGCACACGAGGCTTGTAATTTTAAGACTGTCTCGAAACAGTCATTTTCATAATCAACCAAGGTCGTACTGCTAACATGTACAAAAATACACAATTTTAAAATGAAAACTCATTTGTTTCTGGTGACTGGCCTGTTAATGGGAGGAGCCTGCATTTATTGTCCACCCCAGTTTTAGACCTGGCGACGTCCGTGCGAACTGACAACGACAAAAATAACACGCAGCGGTGAAACTATCCGGCGACCTCTTTCTCGAGCTGTAGTTGGTCGGCAATGCGTGTGATTTCGGCGGCAGAAGGCTTAGACTGGCGGGCGAAGTGCGCTTCGAGCGCGCCTTTGATCGTCACTTCGATGCTCGTTCTCTTCTTCCGCTTGCGACCCTGCGACGTCATCTTGTCGAAACTGGTCGGCGACGTATTGCTGGTGTCCGCCTCGTCCAACCAGTTCGCCAGCAGCGGCTTCAACTTGCACATGTTCTTGAAACTCAGCTAAACCAACAAACACACAGCCAGCCTGCTACATACGTACACTTCAGTGCCATTTGTCAGCTGTTAACCCATTGTTGCCCAGAGTTCAGAAATGGGGACATTGACTAAGGGATTTGATGCCAGTCTGTTGGCTAACCGACCATTTTTATTTTTGACTTTCGGGCACTCTGGCGCTTAACCAAGAGCGACAGAGTGCCCGGAATTCAAAACCTAAAAATGGTGGGTAAGCCAGCCTAACGTCGTATCCCTGAATTAGTGTAGCTATTTTTTTATACTGAACTAAAATAGGTTAAGCGTGCGTTTTGTTTTTCATATCGTGTCGTATCATAGGATAGACTGTTTGCTTACTAACAGTATGCAGTAAGTAACCTAGTAAGTAAGTAAACGGTGACACCGACTGCTAAACTTCAAAATGAAAGCGGAGAACGTTTGTGATTAATTAACCGATTATTGATCTACAATTTTTAATTTTTTTTTAAATATCATTTTCGTACTTCCGAAAAAACGTTACAACGTTTGACAGTGGCAATATTGTTTGCGTTAATGATATTCAAAACAGATCAGCTAAGTATTTTACTATCGTAAAAGTTAGCTAGGAAACTTTTAAGTGTTTAAGAAAACTGTGTTTTTAACACTAAGCTTTTTTCGTTATAATTTATCAAATTATTTCGAAAGTAACGATCAAAAGCAGTTGATTAATCGATTCATTTTTAACCGGCAGTCACCGTTAAAAGACGCAGATAAGCCTAGTTATGGCAGGTCTTCTGTGTGGTTTGAAGCACTACCTCAATACAGTCAACGAAAAATGGCAAATTTAATCATATAGAATCAAAATCTCCAAACCGATTGCAATAAACGATGGCACATTTAACTGTGTTCCGGAGGTCAAACCAAGCGCTGAATTTATTGAAAATGCGCCGTTCGTGGTGCTTTATCAAACACGATACAAAATACAGTTCCAGTGGCAACGGTACTGTAACCATATCGTGTTTTTCGTATGATCTACATATATATCTACATAAAAAACAAAATTGTTTTCAGTTTGTGTTAGTTAAGACTATAAAACTTGGAACATTTAAAAATGTGTCCGCAAATTCAAAACACTGACGCTAGCTATGACACTTACATCAGTAAGCGGCTTGTAAAATAATGTAACAGCCAGCTTCTTTCATACTTGCTGTTTTAAATGCGGGGTATAGCGATTTTTGAAGTTTCAAAATAAAGTGCATAATTAAATACAGGTATGTACTCGTGATTCAGAAAAAATATTATGAAAAAATATTTTTGCATATTAAGGGATATATTCAGTTTCAAAGATTTCTTTAACGAGACTACCGAGTACCAACTTCCTGGAGTCAGATTAATGGCAAAGAATATCTAATTCTAATGAAATATCGCAAATTCTGTTCATTACGGAGAGAAGAATATTTTCTTTTTTCTGTAGTTATGTTTCAAATAAAAGTATTCAAATCACACCATTAACCATTTTTAATAGTTTATTTTAAAACAACGAAAAAAAAATCGCTATACCCCGACTTTAAGGCTGTGCGGCTTGATGTATTTTACAACAAAGAGAAATTGACTAACTTTACTAAATACACGCAACGTGGACACTATATAGACGAACAATGAGAGAACAATATTCATAATGATTTAATTTTGACAGTTTATCTATAAACATATAAGCGAATATGTTCGTACCTGAAGCGCCTCAAATCGGCAGATGGTGGTTTGAGAGAACACGTTTCCATAGAGAGTGCCTAGCGCGAGACCCACATCGGCCTGTGTGAAGCCGAGCTTGATTCGACGCTGTTTGAACTGGCGAGCGAATGCTTCCAGATCGTCGGACGTCGGCGTCTCAAGGACCTCATCCTCATCCACGCCGCCATTACTGCTTCCGGTTGTCACGCCGCACGCCGCGCTCTCGGAATATGTCGCAGGGTCGGCCACCTGCGTCATGTGCAGACATACAAACCGCTGAAACTAGACAGTCGGCAGCGAGCTCTGTGCCTAATAGAGTAAACTGGAATGCGTTCGCGCTCATGACAGTCTTAGGTAATTGGTCCTGACCGCTTTTGACAACGCATTACAAAAAGAATCGAAAGAAAAGACGACGACGACGACGAAGACAGTAATATGAAGACGATAATGTATGTACATTATTGTCTTCATATCTTCACTATTGAAAGAGTCACAAATTTTAAACTCTTGGGTCTTTACATTGATTCAACACTTTCCTGGAAAAAGCACATTGAGTATGCAGTCAGTAAAGCCTCT
>Ga0209780_1003433_pt1 | contig 11814 bp, 3 predicted proteins | sample WorMetexBAHAMAS2_FD_187384 | JGI IMG/M metagenome (GOLD analysis project Ga0209780, IMG submission 187384) | Marine gutless worms symbiont microbial communities from Max Planck institute for Marine Microbiology, Germany - Inanidrilus exumae... | ecosystem: Host-associated > Annelida > Digestive... | reverse complement strand
CGCGCCGTAGAGTACTGCGTTGCAGTAGTCCAGCCTGGACGCGACGATGCTACACGCGACGGTCTGGGCAAGGTCGTCTGTCAGCAGACTGCGCACGTGACGTAACGCTCGCGTGTGGTAGTTGCATTCAGTACTAGTGCATTCAGCGCGTTAGAGGTTCTTGACGATAGCCGCGCTCTATAAATTTACTTACTTAATTACTTACTTACGCAGACAGTGAAAATCGGTCGCGAAGCATTTGGCGAATTGACGAGCAAGATTACTATGGCATCTTTTCCACCCACAGTCACCACCAGCTTGATTTTTCGCGCCATCATCTATATGCACATGGTCAGTAACCGCGATGTTCGAAATTATAGACCGGATGTAATTAACTACGGCAAATAACGTTGAAATCCTAGAGCTTCGGCGGCGAATATTGAGCGCATCATCAGTTATTTCCTCGTACATGCTGGCCTAGAGACGAGTTGGATCGGATGACCGGCTTAACTATTTTTGGAGCACCGTTCGTTCGTGGCGCCCATGTGTTGGCCGGTTTATATTGCTCGCCGATACGCGATATGCCGGGACGGTCACCGAAATGTCAGCGGTCTGCGCAAAATTAAACGAGAAACCGTTACACTTGAACGTCTAGAAACCAACTCGTTTATATTGTTAGCAAAGTAAATAAAGAACAGTTAAATATGACACTGATGGCAAATATTTAATCATATGTGATGGTCTGATTCGAAACTCTGTCCACGGCTTTTTGCTTCGGTGTTACCGAAGTCACGGAGCTTGGCAACGCTTCGTAGCTAAATTCCACTTAAATGTTTAGCAAATTAGACTAGATTTACACCACTCTACATGCATCGACAATTTATCACGAAAACGGGCTCATGCTGAAAACGGCACAGAATGACGTGACTTAAAAGGACCGATGACGCCGGGCGCGGAGTCGAAAATCTGTATTGAAAAGCAGATCTAGGAAAGCGAACTAATCAGTCACTGGCGTCGCCATAATCGATTGAATGATTGATATGATTCGCATGGAACAAAGACAGAAAAAAACAGGCAGACAGACAGACAGACAGACAGACGGACGGACAGCCACACGCAGCGATTATGACAAACTCTCCACAAATCATGCACATATCACGCCGATTTCTGATGCCAGTTAACCGCGCTGCTGTATAATTCAGCGCCATCTAATGCTGTCGGAAAGATACGATATCGTAATTTCTGCATGACACACATTCTGAAGAACGGAATGAAGACGGGGTTTGCGGTAGTACCGCAGTTACCGCGGTTTAATGTCACGGTAATATCGGCGGTATTGGAGTTAAAGTTCTACGTGCCGTAGCGATAACTAGAAAAACTTCAGCAAACAGCAGAAGAATGGCCATAAGAACTCTCGCCTAATAGTTATCAGCAATTTTAATCATGATTTTTATAATAATGACAACTGCTTTCCATGAGCCTGGAGAAATGCCCCACTCACTGGGAGATCCCGAAAGAGAAGGTTTTATAGATAATTTCCGACAATGGTGCAAATATGGTGAAGGCAGACAGAGAGAGCTACAGCAGAAGAAGACGAAGTAGAGGACGATGAGGAGGCAGTGGACGGATGTGATGATGCTGGGGATGAAAACCTATTGTTAGTGACAGAGCTGCCTTACCGGCGCTTGGGATGTCTTGCACACTCCTTGCAGCTTGTCATAAAGGAAGTGTACAACGGGCCATACAGTGTCATAATAGCGAAGACACGATGATTAGTGGGGAGAATAAGAAACCTCAGTGGCAATGGAAAAGGTAATTTCAAAACGTGGCAAGGGCGTCATCTGTGACAATTCAACGCGCTGGAACAGCACGTACATGGTTGCGCAAAGATTGCTAAAGGTCACATTATCTCGGGACAGTGACATGGTGACATTGTGTGTTGTTGGCAGTGTTGGCGGAACAATTGTAGGCCTACTTAGTAACTGCTGAGATGTGTGAGCTTTCAGTTATTTGATTTGGTTCAGCCCACTTGTCAAAACATAAACTGTGTTCAGCTGGGCTAGCATTCGCATTACTGATGTGTTATTTGCATTATTTTCATTATTAGTACTTTTGGTAGTTACAACCATTAACTGCTATAAAAAGTAATTGAAGACAAGTAAACTGAAATAAATTTTGAAATCAATAGTCAACGAACTGAGAACATTTTTTTCAGAACTAGAACTGAACTAGAACTAAAATGGGTTCAGCCGAACTAAACTAGAAGTCGAACTAAACTATTTTCAGAACTAGAACTAAACTAAAACTAAAATGTATAGCTCCGAACTAAACTAGAACTAGAACTGAAAATATTTTGATAACTAAAGTGTCATGCGCAGATTAGAATGGTCTATGTCTATGATACTTGCTAAAGCGAGGACGGGTCACCATAATAATCTAACATTTAACGCACAAAATGTGGTGCAAATCTCATATCGGAGGCGCAGGCAGTTGCTTTGATAGTGGCAGAGAGTTCATTCCATATTTTGGATCAACGGTAATTGAAAGAACGTTGACCAAATTCAGATTTGAAGATGTGGCTGGTCGGAAGGGCGCAATTCAATGCAGCAATTCAGTAGACAGTAATCACAAGTTAACCGAACATTTGTTGTCTCGACTCATGTGACAGATGCAGCAGTACCAGTAAAGACAGGATGCGGATGTGCATATCATAAATAGGGATGTAGTTGAATGGGAATTACCAAGTCAATGCCAATGAAGGTGGGGGACAATATTCGTGGAAACTGGGTTAGAAGTTTATCCCCTCCCCCATGTGAGTCTTCGACGCGTACAAGAAATCGATGTCGTTTGCCGGTCGGCTTAAAACCGGATTGTGTGTCACCGGCTTCAGAAAATCGATCGGCCAGGGCGAGCCAATACCAAGAGAGTCGTAAACGGGGTACCGATTAAACTGTGTCGTCGTGCTAGACAGACGGATTTACGGTCGCTGACAAACTGAGATATGACCACCAGAAAAGACTAGACGCAGATAATCAAGATCAGCTAACTGGAACTTGTTTAATCACAGGCGTGCAAACCAACAATAATTTTATTGATTACCTTTGCAAAGCGTGGGTTACTTAATGAGATCGTCCGAGTTCGTCATTTTTTTCCCGTTTGTCTGTTTATGAGTCTGCTAGTAACAAAAAAATGTGTGTGGCTAACTTTTGCATGAAATTTTAGGAGTAGATTTAAGAAACGGATCTGCCTTGTTACGACGAAAAATCGACTAGCATTTGGGGATCGTGAGATTGCTGTCGGTTTAAACTGTCAGCAGTCAAATTAACTCTCGACACAGAAAGCCGTAATATATACGCCATCGACTTCTGACAACACGGTACAGCAAAAGTACACGTGAAAAAAGGTGTGCAGGCAGTGATCGAATGACGTCAGCACAGGTGTGAACAGGTGCACAAGTGGCAAGCAGACAGGTTCGGTGCATCGTACAGAAACTTTGTGCAAAGCTTGGGTAGTGTTGTTGTGTGCTCTCGTGTATGATGTTACATCATATTATACTCACCCCTTTCGCTTTCTGTAATTGTGCAGCGCGTGTTCGATTGCAAAGCAAGTGTAAATTTTATGTAAATTTGAGTCACTGTTAGAAAGAAATGTACCATTTACAAGAAAAGCCCGCACTCGATGTCGTACCGACCATTTTTGCGGCTGGTGTTACTTACTTACTTACAGTTTCTATATTCAGGTCTCTCTTTCGTCCACGTCGCCGGAACTGCTTTTCCCAATTTCACTTTCTTTTTCGGCCAAAAAACAAATATTTATCCTCTTGTGACGACCTTTAACTTTCACCAATGACCTTGACAAACGACTTTGACCTAGCTGGGATCAAGCAAGGCTAACCGCGACACCATATATCTAGGTCAAAGGTCATTTCGTTATCGTGCTAACACACACAGACACTCACACAGCAGTTCGACTGCACTAACCCAGGTCGACTCAGCCTTCTACCCTCCGTGGGACGGTAAAATGAGTACCAGCCAAAGAGCGGTGATGCTCTGCGGCTGGGGAGTAAATTCAGGCATGGTGTAATTTGCGGGTAAAACTGTGTGATCCATGTCTGAGCGCATTAGAGCCTTTTGGAGGCAGTTAGGCCTACGACGATGCGCTATACAAATCGACGTATACCTTACTTTACTTTACTACCCGGATGAAAGAGTTATCGATAATGTCATAATGGTAAGATGCTATAATTAGCCTTGATAGTGTCACATAAGCTTTACTATGCGGCTACCTAAATACGACATACGACGCGATACATCAACAAGCTCAGCTATCGCAGAGGAACCCGCGACGCGCTACGTCATTTGAAATATTGTCAACTCATGCACAGCTGTACGAAAAATCACATTTATAAGGCTTGCAGTAGGCGAAAGACCTTGAAGGTCATTCAAGGTCATTCAAGGTCACTGGAATTGCCTCTATTCGACAGGTCATAATATTTCACTTCCTGTTAGTGGTCTGTCATAACAACAACTCCATCGTGCACCGATTCCGAGATATTAGCACATTTACAGTGTACTTGACTGCCTGTGACGCCGAAATGTACTTTATTTTCGAAAAGGCAGTTAAAATTACAAGCCACGTGCGCTTCCCAATTCATAATATATCGTAGTTAATATGATCTACATTTCCAGAGATATGGGAGTTACAAAGATTTCAAACAGCAAAAGTGACCTTCAAGATCACTCGAAGTCATTCGTGTCGGTGCCATTCGATAGGCCATATACGATTTCCTATTAGTCTTCCATTGCAACTATGTCTCTATCTTGCACAGTTTCCGAGACATTATTATGTTTTCCCAAAACTTAAAGATGCCACGTGACCCTGAAGTCATCCCCGTCAGAGGTAATCTATAAAGAATGCACTGGTACTCCTCACACGAAATTTGAAGTGCCCAGCTTCATCGTTTGCAAAGATATTAACGGGCACCCACAATTTAAAAATGGTCAGTCACGTGACCTTGACCACGCCCCTTATAGGCGTGGTTGGTCATCCATATGCTATGACTTGCTACGACCAACATATGTACCAAAGTCCCTATCTCCACCCATTAAAAAGACATATAAGCCGTTACAAAATGTGAAAAATGGGTGGTTTGCGGTAGTTCGAAGTCACTCAAGATCACTGCGAGTAACAAGAACACAGAGCCAATGTGAGTTCCACAGCAACTATATGTCCCTATCTTGCACCATTTCTGAGATATAGCAAAATGCTGGTCGAAAATCGCCGATTTTAATCTACCCCATCTGTATTTGGCGCCCCCGTTGGGGGTGAGACCATTGTAATTTCCCCGTGATTTTTGGCATCAGAAAACTAGCTTCCCAGTGCTATCGTACGGCGTTATGTTCGCGATCCTATGTTAGCCATTTTGGTACAACGCCGACTTGTGACAGACAGACAGACGGACGGACGACACACGAACACAGCATATACTATAGCTTCGCGCGGTAAAAATGCATAACTCATGGTAAAAAGACGAGAGATAACCAAATTTGTTTGTCGCACGTAACCATATCCTGATAATTATTATATATGTATGTATGTCTTCATAGTGTTATAATGGACGCCATATACTAGAGCGCGCTCTGCAAGTTATCTCGTTAATGCCATCTCTTTCCCTTCCGTCACCTACAGTTTAGACAGACACCTTGGACCCGCACTAGCTAACCGGGCACTTTATGCTGCGACCTCTTCCTTCCGCACGAACAGCCTACGCCGCAGCACAGCCTACGCTGCTGCTGCTGCTGCAAGCATACCGCCCACTGTAATGAATCATGTGACCCGCAGATCTAAAGGAGAAGCTCCGCCTCTGTCGTTTGCTCCGTCCTGCGTTATATCACTTGGCAACTTAGTACAGTGCTTAAAGTGAGGGGCGCAAGGGTGCTGAGCCTCCCACCTCCGTTTTTAGCCCCCACCTCGGTGTCTAACCCTTCTACATCACAGCCAAATGACCGTAAAATAGAATAAAACATGCACACGAATACTATTCTCTATAGCCACCTCTTCAAACCCCACCTCAAGTGGAGAGGGGACACCCATTCCCCACCACTTTTGCAGCCGGAATCAGTCACCCATCAATGACTCAGCCCCCACCTCTGGTTCACCACTTTAAGCACTGATTCACCCTTTGAATCCTGACCACCCTAGCCATTCGCCTTTATAACACTTGCCTCTCCCGCATATTTATTTTAGCCCTTTGTGCGCCACTATAATATTGGCCGGTATACAGGCCTGCAGGGTAATGATGGTATGTATGTGGGCCGGTAGGCCGGTTTCCAGACCTGTAGGGTTCAAAGGGTTAAGTTTTCTTTCTATTTTTATGACGTGTGCTACCGATGTCGCTGAATAAAGGTGTGTGTCGTGATGACGGACTACCTTCTTCCACGCCGGACGACGGCTGATAGAGCGACAGCGCGAACGAGATGACAGCGGCGATGATAAGAATAATGAGCGTGATGTCCTGCAACGCTTCCCAGACGAGCTGCAGGAAAGTTTTCGGCGGCCGAGGCGGTATGACATTCGCGCCGAATACCTCCTTGCGATGTCGTATGTCGTCGGCGGAACCGCTCAAACCTGTGCGCAGAACATTATACGCTACTCGTACATGATAGTCCTCGGTTTGGCCCGCTACAATACAATACAATACAATACAACAGAAGTTCTAGTGCCCAGCCATATATAAAAACAGATCGACTGTGAATTACAAAAACCTTAGTGAGAGATTAAGAACTAGAAGCAATGACAAAAAATATGTTTTAAGTGCTCGTCGTAATGCGGTATGATTGTCGATGAGACTTATGGTAAGGCAGGGAAAATTTTCCAAACACCCGGCCCGCAGACCAAGAAAGCACGTCTCCCGAACTGCGTTTTTGTCCGACAGACAACGGCAGATCTGGTAGTAGAACGTACTGATTAACGTGGCATAGGCCTAAGCTAAGTAGCTTCTAGGACACGGTACAAAAATATGAGAAAGCAATTTAAAGTGATGGGAAAAATTTGGTAAATAAAAATGGTGGATGACGTATCATAACCATTGATCACTGTGACGTCACTTCACCCTATCTATTACGAGTTTGTTTTAGATTTGTGATATGTTACTCTGTCTGGCTGTGCTGAGTCGTTATTTGAGGGTCTCTATGAAACCCGTGACAAATCTTTTGGTTGTTTGCTTCCTGAAAATTGGGTATGGTGCCTCGGAAATAGGAACGGCATTATAAAGTAGCACGAATGCGACAAACATTCACAACAATTTCGCTAATCACCGTCGGCGCGTCCCGGAGATTAAAGCTGTATTATTGAAATAAATATGAAACCAGAAATAAAGCTGATGTCACCGTTTTACGAACGTGCGACCAATAAACACCGGTATGCCTTTATGACTTCCGCAAAATAACCCAATAATAACAATTAAAACCGCGTCTATATCAACCGAATTACGACACGACAACAAAACACAAAAAAGTTTGCGCCATTCGCGTAAACTCAGCTAAATTGTTGTGGAAATAGTTGGCGTAGTAACGGTCCGGCTTATCCTACCGGTTGTGTGACTGTTTGTCTGTCTGTCGGTAACGTTGGCGTAATGTGGCTAAACGGATTGAGCTGGTTTCTGGTATGATATTCACCATCGAAGACGGCTACTTTGTCGGGTAGCGGCGTGCATGCCGTAGTGGTAACGTCGTTGGTGTCGATCAACGAGGTTAACCTACGCTGAGCCCGGTTAGTACTGGGATGGGTGACCGTGTCCGGGTTCGACTCCCGGAGGCTGCACTTTATTTCAGTATGTAACCAACCACCCAGGTCGACTCAGCCTTCTACCCTCCGTGAGACGGTAAAATGAGTACCAGCCAAAGGACGATGATGCTCTACGGCTTGGGAGTAAAAGCAGGCATGGTGTAATTTGCAAGTAAAACTGTGTGATCTATGTTTATGCGCATTAGAGGTAATTACGACGATGCGCTATACAAATCGACGTATACTTTATTAAATGGAGTCCGGATCCGCTCACGGGAAGTGAGATATCCTCCGGAAGTGGGGTGTTGGACTTAGAACATTATCAGCTGTCGCTACGCCGCGGTCTGCCATCCCGGTGTCGTGATCCCATATTGCCTCCTTTGATGTCCGGGTCGTGATTCTGCATAGACTAGTCAGCGGGACGCGGCGCGATTTCTTCTGGCGAATTCCAAGAGACCAATGCTTATCTTATGGTCTAAAACTGTATAAAGCCCATTGTAGTATTAATGCTAGAAGGTCGTTTTTTACTAATCGCATTGTTAAAATTCGGAATTCTCTACCTTCAGCAGTCGTTTTAGTCATAATGTGTATATTTTTAAACGTTGTTTAACAGAATTTATTTTTTATAGATTTTGCACTATACATAGTTGTCTTTATTACTGTATCTGTTTTTTTGTATAGCGTAATTTCTGTTTATTTTTGTGACGATGTCAGTGGTTTTTTACCCTTTCGTCGATAAAGTTGATTGATTGATTGATTGATTGATTGATATCTTTTGCGGCAGTCATTTGGCTGTCGGAAGTCTATATCACTGTCCTTCCAGCCGGTGGCGAGCTGAACTTGAACATGTGTTTTTAATTATTTGTATAAGGGTGCCCCCGCAACTTCTATGATTGGCGTCATCTAAATCTTGACATTTGTAGTAGTATTAGTAGTTGTTGTTGTTGTTGTCTTTGTTGTTCTGCTCTGTCCAAGTCCCTTGATAAGCCGAGTGTAACTTTAAAATTACTTTGTTCTCTACGCTATAGTATCAGTTAAATTCGAATCTTTAAAGTTTGCCGTTGAATTGGTCCATTTTATCACATCTTCGAATTTCAACTTTCATCTATTCATAGCCGGAAATTAAACCAATAACCGCATCATTCGACCAATGGCACTCCCCACACAAGTCAATATAGCGTCAACCGCAGCATCAAAGACTGTGCAAAAAGTCTGTGAAAACAGGAGTAATGGCATCACGCGATCGTCCATCTCAGCAGTTACTGAGTTGGACAGCAGTTGCTTCACTGCGCCTGTACCGTCGAAGGACAAATATTGTTTTCCGTCAGCGCAGCAGTCAGTGAGTTTTTACACTTCTTGGGAGTGTTTACTTCCACCTTTTGATGAACACCCTCCCAACCATAAACAGTTAAACACCCCCTGGGTTGTTGCACCCCGACTACCATAGTTGTACCACACCAGTCTCCAATCATGTGCATTACTATATTAGGGTTAGGGTTTACGGCATACGGTTAGAGTTAGGGTGCCGACACACGTTCATTTCCGATAAACGAAGTGGAAGCTAGACGAATACTCGAAGTGGAACCGAACTTTGTGACCGCGACCTAGCCATATCCCCACTAATTATGTTCACCCCCGATTTTGAAATCCTAAAAAAATACCCTAAGCAGTCGTTCGGTGCTAATTTCGGACGGCTTGCTATGGTGACGGAGTGACGTGACTGCTGGCGCGGGAACGCCGTTTGTCGGGCGACTTTGATGACAGCGCACGCAACGCGACGACAGGCAGCAGCAGCAACAGCTGGCGACCATAGACGACACGAGATTAAACGTCACCAGTTGCCCGTCTACACGGCCGTGACGTCACGTGACGTTTGCCGGCTCAGCTGGTTCCCCGTCCCCGTCCAATATGTATTGTTCAATCAGCCGACACGACGACGAAGACGATACGCGCCAGTTTTTCCCCCGACGGTACCGTTCCATTCCGTACGCGTGAATAGTCAACTTTTGCCAATCGCAAATTTGGCACTATGTCATGCCGTCGTGGCGTATATAGTGGAGGAGGGGCATTACACGACGATGTCGAACAGTTTCAACGAACAGATAAAACCGACGGTTCCGAACATGTCTACACGTCGCGCGAATCATACACTGTCTAACTCTATAACGAACTGCACTAGCACTTGACTCACTGTTTTTTTTTGTTCCGTGACCTAGAAGTTTTAGGACTTATGTCACGTTAATGTAAACTCTTTAACTAACTAACTAACTAACTAACACCATAGATAGAAAAATGAGCCATTTAAAACATTTTGCTGCATCAACCGCTAACTTGTACGTAATGAAATGGCATTTTACGAACAGAACATGACATTCATTTACGTGTCCGGCTCGAAATTTCATGAAAATCCATTCCGTTTAATAGACTTTCGTTTTTTTTACTGCGCGACGCTATGCTAGCGTGATGTGTGCCATGGCCCCGTGCCTGCCCGTCTGTCTGACGTGTTCTATCATAACAGCTGGACCTATTATCAAGCAAACAATGCTGCGTGCAGACACTACTTATTCTAGCACCAAAGATCTTGATTAAAATCCAACGCGGTCACCCCTAACAGGAACGCTAACTATAGGTAGGGTCGACAGAATAAGCAATTCGCTCCTTTTTTATTAAATGGGGTCCGAGTCCGCCCACAGAAATGCAGAACTCCCGCCCCCGAAGTGAACTTCCGTGGCACAGCCTCCGTCCTACTGTGCGAGTGTTTGATAGTACTTCATCATTAATATTAAAGAACGTTAACAACAATAAAAAGTAAACGTTGCTTCGCCACGGTCAGCTATCACAGCACGTTTGAGGACAGATGTTGTAGCAGCGCCTTTGGCCGACATGATTTAACGCTAACCACCACCCAACTAAAAATAATGCGCATGTTTTAAGCCAAAAACAAAAGAAATTAATTTATTAATTTCTTTTTAAAATAAATCTTTGAGCAAAGAGATCTCAGGATCTACTGGATCGATTTTCACCAAATTTTAACCACATGATAGGCATTTGATCGTAGACTGCCGATTTAACCCCTTATTACAATGGCTCAAGGGACGTAGCCATGGCAACCAATTTTAGGGTCAAAATTGGAAAAAGTGGACTACTCACTTTATACATAGCCTTGGCATTCCGAAACGAATTGGAATATCGCCCTTATGATTTTAGAAGGTTAATGGATATTATATGGCTACATTATATGTTCAGTAACTCCGGAGTTTACGAAGGTAAAGGATGTACACCCCGCCGTTTCTTTTTAAAAATAACCCTTTCAGACAAATTATCTCAGGATTTACCGGATCGATTGTTACCTAATTTTCACCATGTGGTAGGTGTTTGATTGTAGATTACTGATTTGACTCTCTTTTTCCGATCGCTCAAGGGACTATGCCACGGTAACCAATTTTATGTTCAAAATGGGCGAAATCGACCGACCGAAGCATTCGACCACGTTTATTACCATCTGCTAATCAGTAGGCCCCTAAGTTGCTATCTTATGACACACTTCACTGCCTAATTATATGGGTCGATTTCTACTTAAGTCATAGAAGGCAGCGTGCCCGTGTAAACAACGAGCTTTCTGCATGGACTCGTCTGTTTGGAAGAATGCTTCAAGGCTCGTCCAATTACATTTTGGGTTTTAATTAATTACCACGATCTTCAATGTCGCGTTCACAAATTTATTGACGATACTACGTTGACAGAAACACTGCTTACTCGACCTCACGTCACACCAGCATAATGTAAACGTATGTTGAACAGCTGGAGCTTCAACAACTAGCAACCGTGTGATCATTAGACGATGCGGTAGCATCGTAGCCAAGAATTAAAAGAGATCGATGCTACCAGCACTAGTCTTAAGTATAGCGATTAGGGCTGAATTTTGGCGACCCCCTAAAAAACAAGGAAAGGCAAAATGGATCAAATATTAGTATCAGTGTGCTGTCCTCCACAGAATGAACACATAGACATCAATAAAGTTGCAAATAGTCATGCCGGGGTTACTGTAAA
>Ga0209780_1003432_pt1 | contig 11815 bp, 6 predicted proteins | sample WorMetexBAHAMAS2_FD_187384 | JGI IMG/M metagenome (GOLD analysis project Ga0209780, IMG submission 187384) | Marine gutless worms symbiont microbial communities from Max Planck institute for Marine Microbiology, Germany - Inanidrilus exumae... | ecosystem: Host-associated > Annelida > Digestive... | reverse complement strand
CACTCAAGTCAAGAAGGGCGAGGAGTGTCACCTGACGACAATCAGCCGCGTCGAGGATGTCTGACAGAACCTTCATGAGTGCAGACTCAGTACTGTGGTGCTTGCGGTAGGCTGACTGATATTCCGGATGGCATAAGCTACATTCCATAAGTGAAACAGCAAAAATCAAAAGGTGATATTAGTTTAAAGTAACATTACCGTTTACTTTTGCAGCACACTGCCATATATTGATTGTACTGCACATAGCAGAAGAACAACAATACTATATCAAACAACACGACCATGATTATAAAAGAAAAACTCCAGGCCTACTCATCAACAACATCAAAATGCCACATATCTGTAACAATAGAATTCTTTGAACAAACAAAAATAAACCGCTAATAAAGCTGAACACAAGTACGAACATTTCCGGCGTCTTGGACTTGTTCTTTCCATTGAAGAACTCTGGAAGTGCCCGGCGTTCAACAGCGTGAAGGCTGTTGTAGTCGAACCAGGCTGAGTAGCTCGGCACGATGATGTGATGCGTTTGTTCCGTTATGTTGTCATCGTCTTTGTGCGAGTCATCGGCGACTGCGGACTGTGAGTGAGTCGACGGTGACGCACATCGAGATATTTTCAACTCCGGCAACGCAATCTTGGTAACCAACATAAAATTCACCAGTCCACTCAATTCTGTATGTACACATGACAGCTTTAATAACCACTTTCATCGTTTACCAGATCAGCTCTTGGTCCACAAAATTCTCAGAGGAATCTATAGGAAGGGCTCAGGACAGCAAGCATCACTTTCAGGGCTGGACACACTTTCTGGTGTCAAACCAACAGCATCAGAGCAGAGAAGGCATCAGCCTGTACTAATTTTATCCCACTTATATCCATGCTTCAACAGTCCAATTTATATATTTGCTTATTTTTGTATGCTCTAAAAAATGACAAAAGGAGAGTTTTCTATCCCATGGTGTCGGCTGTCAGTTGATTTGGACAGAGATAATAAAAATAAATTTCCTTCATGAATAAGTATGGCAAGCACATTCCACTATATTTGAAAAACTGTATTACTAAATAAGTCAAAACAAGCAAACAGATTGTTGATCGCCATGTAACAAATACAAGTCCTTGTGATAAATATATACAATAAGTGCAACAATTCCAGAGCACCCACACACCACAAATATAGCAATAAAAGAACCGAAAGACTTAAATATTGTTTGAAACAATGCATCTAAGCAGCAAACAGCAGGCTACAGCCAATCACAGCAAGTGTTCAAAGTGCTCTCCTTTGGCCTTTGTAAATGCCCGGAGTCTTCTCCACTGGTCGATTGCTTTGTCGACAATCGCCTCTTTGAAGTCAGCCCACATGTCTACAGTCGTTGCCATGGATACTGCAGGTGGTTCTCAACAGCATTAAACTTGTTACTTGCAAATGCACACAAACTGATGAAGTGCAATTGTCTGTCAAAAATTACCGATATCTGTGCTTTTTTGATAAAGCCGTGCCAGAAAGTCATAGGGGTCCGTTTTTTGTATGCACGGTGTATTTCTTTTAAACCAATCATACAAACATATGTGGACATAAGCAAGTCTTACCTCGGACTCTTCATCAATGTCGAGCAACGTCCCTCCTCGTATCGGCTGTGAATCAGCGTCACGATGCGACTTGACACTGACTACACGTGGCAACGACGCTTCCTGGATATTCGGCTCTGGTGTCGGGTCGTCCATATCCTTAGTCAGGTCGTCATCTTCATCATACATTGCATTACGTCGTCTACCTCCCGGTGTCGCAGTCAGAGATCTTGCACTGCAGAACACATGGTCATCCACCACCACAACAACTGACAGCTGCAGATCTTCACCTCAAAATAACAATGACGTAATGTTTCGTTCGTTCTTTGCAGGCAGGGGTCCAGCCTACTCTGGACCCCAGCGTCGAGACCATATAGCAATGCAATGCGCTTGCACAGGGAGAGGAAGGGAATTGGTAAGTGTGTGCAATGTGTGTTAGCGAGGTGCGGGAAAGGCAGCTTATGTAGGAATGAGCAGCTTGTCGGGTATTTCTATAGCACACCCCTTCTAGACATGGCCTACTGTCTGGCTTTGCTTTGACTCGCGCTGTGTATCACGCCCGCCAGTGGCCAGCCAAGTCTATTTACTTCAACTCATGCTGGCGCGGCAGGCAGACCTGACACTGCTAGATCAAGGTGCCTGCAACGGTCACAGTTTATAGAGGACACCGTCGAACCCTCTTTTTCCTGCCCGGGATTATCTCCCTGTTCATCATGTGCATAGAAATTATTAGAAGTAACCATTTGGTAGATGGATGCGCCCGGGCCGAGTCGAACCCCGGCCACTCAGCATGTGACGCCACATGGTGGCCGAGTGCGTTAATCACTCGGCCACAAAGGCAGGTCGGCCACTGGTGTCACAATGATGACAATAAATCCACCAGTGAATAAAAAATGGTGCAACCATAGTCAAGTGCACAGGAAACCACTGAAAATAAGACTGGCATCTGGACAGCAACAGAGCTTTCTGTGCTTATTCGACTGGCCTTGTTCCACAGACAGTCCTGGACAGGCCAGGCCCCACTAAACGGGGAACTCAAGGAAACACTGGAAAAGGTTTTTCATGCTCTTCTTGTTGTCCAATCACCAGTATCAAAGCACTCAAGGAACAGAGCTTTCACTGCTGTTATTGTTTAAAAAAGGTAAAGGCTTTCCATACACATTACCGAGTGTTGGGATGTTGTTGTTTATTATCATCATAATATTCAAAAATTGTCTGTCAGCAACTAATCTACCTTTTACGTTTCTTCTTGTCGGTAGCAGGTGGTGACGGAGAACGCCGGCGTTTGTATGTCTTCTTCTCACGTTTCTTGTCCGCCTCACACATCGCAATGAACTACAACAGCAATGGTACACTGTACATCATAATATCACCACCATGCCACAAACATACCACTCAGCGCTTCTGCTAGAAAAGTCTGCAAAGATGCTAAAGGGCTTCCCATACTCGTCACCAAGTGTTGGGCCCGGAGCTAATCCCAGTGTACAGGCAGTCAGCCCGCAGGTGACTATAAGTCATCCACCCGGCAGTAGGCTGCCACTACTTTCTGCCAGGCCTGCGGTTACCTTCCCAGCCGCAGAGCATCACCGCCCCTTGGCCCGTACCAAGTTATACTGCTTGGTGACAGAGGCACATACGTGTGAAAACTTCCCAAGGTTGTTATGCAGCTTTGCCCCGAGTAGGATTTGAGCCCACAACCTGTTGATCGAAAGTACAATGATCTACCCGTTGCGCCACAGTGCCACCAAAGATGCTAAGTGTCGGCTAAAATTTCACATCTCAATATGCGACACTGACCTCATCTTGTGTCAACCGAACCCTTCGCCTTGCAGTTTCACTGTCCTCCGACTGCAAACCATAACAATAACAGTGCTGAAGGAAACAGTCTCAACATGCCATAATGTTAGCAGTAAATTTTGTTTACAGAAACAGGAACAAACAGTATTAAATCACTACAGCCAGAAGCACAGCAAAACAACAGACCTCATCATCGTCCACAAGATAATCTTCTTCATTCATCCACTCGTTGAATTCTTCAAGATCCAGCAACCATAATGCATTCACCTGGCACCATCAGTTTTCATTAACAATTTAACATACACCGGCAGTATCAATCCTACACTACAATATCACAACTGGTAACAACAACAACACAAACACAAGTTTAGCTTTAATTTAACAATTTAACTTTCCTTCTTTTCTAGAGTTACACAGGGTTCGTTGATTGAGTTTGGCTTTTACGTCCCACCCGACATAAAATAGGCCATTTTGGAGATGTTCTTCCCAGCCAATCTCTTAGGTTTAGTACTGAAAAACTACACAACAAAAGCAAACATGCATCAGTACCAAAATATACTACAACACAAAATGAACCCAAAAAACTAAAACCAGGTTTGGTCGGCACCTACGACCTCCGGCCTGGAAACAGAACGGGTCTATTCTGGAAGTAGTAGATAAACAAGTCAGGAGTTAAATAATTAAGGAAGTAAATAAGTAAAGAAGAAAGTATAAAAAAGAAGAAAGTAAGAAAGGAAGTTGAGTAAAAAACAAATAATTTATATAGCGCCAAAATCAACAAACGAATCAGAGCCACAGAGCCCGTATGGGGCTACTCAGAGTTAGGCCACATCCTGTAAAGTCAAACTAGATACATATATTACATAATAAAAGCGTATTTAATTAATAAAATTATTAAGTCATGGTAAATATTTACACAACAAGGACAAAGCAGTTAAGGCAATGGGCTACATTATAATTCCCGCTAATAAAAATGCAATTAACTGGTGGCATCATGAGGCAAAACTGTCCCACTATTCCAGATATAATCACATACGTTAGGTGTGTTATAAGACACTTGTTTATTACAGAGCAGTGAAATAAATAAGAGAGAACTAGATGGAATTTGACACCATAGAATCAACATGGATGCCTCTGACACCTCGACAACCTGGTGTCTATGACCTTTGACCTCCAAAATGTAATCAGGTCATCAATAGGGGCTAGTGAATATTCCCTGTAAGTTTAATCAAGATTGCTCAAGTAGTTCAGGAGATATCGTGGTAGCAAGATCTGTTCAGATAAATGAATTTACAGCCAAAAAACGCAATGCCTACACTGGCATTGTTGGGTGGTGAAGGGATAAAAAATTAACACTGGCTAAATTCCTACAGTAACCGAGGTGACAACACACATACCTGCCACGGTCCTTCAGGCTCCAATGGCGGCTCAATATCTGCATCGATGTCAGTATCAGTCACCCATGTGTCATAGCTAGAAAAAACACCAATCAATACAAGCACAAAGTGACACAAAAAAAACAAAAAGCAAAAAATATATATAAATCTGCCTGTACGGGACTGACGATCGGCTCTTCACGACTGATGTTTCTGCAAACTTCAAAGTCACGTGACATAAAAACTAAGACAAATATCAAAAATCTGGCCCGATCAAATTTAGACACCGTGCCCTAGTTTAAGAATCTATGGTAACTTGCCAGCTCCCATTGTAAATGGCAGAGATAGCTTTTGAAAATGGCCAGATTTCCAACTTTGAAGGGCTCGAGACAGTGACCTTAGATCGCGTCATACTGCATACTGTCATGCATCACTCATCGACCTCTACCTGCATGCCAAATTTCATTGAAATCAAAGAAACTTATTGTGGACTGACAGGCAGACAAACAAATGTACGTATCTACGCATGGACAAACATTTAAGACCGGCTTTATTAGGTCGACTCTACCTAACAAAAAGAGACAACAAAGGTGCCACTATGACTCCTGCCTGAAACTTCGTCAAATATCAACTGATTTTCAAAATTCCTAAACCGACAGACTCAGTGACTCAGCAGTAAATTTGTAACAGTCAACATTAATGAACCCGCCACACCTTAAATAAGTCGCAAACTGGTTAAGTATTTTGCAACTTTTTTTACTTACGGCGCCACCGTTAGTAAAGAAAATTAGCAAAAACAGGTGGCCAACAGTCCATTTTTGCCCAGATCTGTATATATGCCACAAGTTAAAACACTTCCCTCAGATTTACATAACCTCACGATATATTATTACCAAAAAAATTACAACAGTCAAATCATGTAGCATAAGCAACTGTTACATAATATAATACACCTTTACAAAAGCAAAAGCACATTAGCTACCTGTCGGGGTAGAACCATTGATGTATTAGGAGGTTTCTGTCACGTTTCATAACTGGCCGCAGCCATTCACCTGACAACATAATACAATATTACAGACCTTTACTGTGTCAACTAGGAACATCAACTAACAGTTCAGTACTGTTTTGCGACTGTACAATCACACAAATTGATTAGATTTTGCCAATCCACAAAATTCAGTGATGCGATATGGTAAATAAACGTGTGCTCAAAAGCTGATGAGATAGCCAGCTTAATCTAGTGCAAATACCAACTGGTTTCACAACAATACAGCACAGGATACAGCAATATACTTCTGATTCTGCAGGTTAGTTTCAGTAACAGTTAAGGATGTCAAAGTTGTTTTGTATATATGTTCAATTATCGAAAGCAAATATTCAAAAAAATCAAGAGAAACAATCCTACACTGGTCCACGTGAATCTGACACTAACCACATCCGCAACAAGGCAATCGTAAACATCAAACTTCGCCGGCGGTGTGCAATCCCACCCCCTTTACGGCCGATAATAGACTCATCCAGCGCTTGCAATCAAGTGTCTGCCCCTGTCGTGCGCCATTGCAGGGACCAGTCCAATTTGCAATTTTTGGGGGCATTAGGCTTGATGGGCAGATGATTTCCCCCAAAACTGCCCCAGACACACACGGAGACGTACTCATCACAATAATTCGCAACTGCTCCCACGGGCAAAGTAACCACTATTTTCACATGTCTTGAGTGTATGTGTGGACAACGCATGGCATACAACAGTGCAAGTTAACTGTCCAACCATGCCAGAGGCACCAAGTACTTCTGCCTTTGCTCACATCAGTATACTCATTATTCAGTGCTTCTAGCATGGCTACCTACTTTAATGTCATAAAACCAGAAAAGTGATCTCCACATTTTCATAAAAGGCCGCATCATAGTGGGGGGCAAATTTTTCACATGAGAAAAGTTAATGTAAAACCAACCAGTCAAGAGCAGTGCCGGTTGCAATGATGCGTTCTTGATAACTTTGCTGCATACACTGGACAACCCTCAAAAATGCCCATTCCTCTTGGGAATCTGGATCCCCATCTAATACATGGTTCCTCCTTCCTTGAGTCACCCACCCAAGCAGCATCTCGATTGCTTCAGCCATTTTTGCAGGGCTTAGGAATGTCACTAACAGTTAGAACCACTATCCGGATCAGCAAATATACATTACACTAAGTTAAAATAAAGCTGCTCCACTATTACCTTCTTCCCTTGCATTTGGCTGCGGATAAACAACGTGTGTTGCTTCTGATGGCTTCTCAACTACAATTCCGAGATGCCGCTTCACTATGTCCTTTAGCTTTACAGTAGATATCTTGTCTATTTCAGGACGCAGATATATCGCAGGCTGAACGATGACACGATTTTGCAACAGCGACCTCTGAATCTGCATGAACATTTCGACGTTGCGATCCATTCGCGAAGGCGACTGAAAGTCAAATCGACGCCTGCATGCAGCATTCAGTAACACCACTTCAAAAATAAATTTCTGTAATGTAACAGTAATCTAAACAAAGTAGTTCTATTATACTACTGTCAGTTTCTGGCCTATTTCTGGGAGTACTACATGGATTTTCACAGGCTAAATACCATTCCTGCTGCATAACTAACAGAAGAAAAGTAAGAGGGCCATACCCCTTACAGAAGTGTGGGCAGCGTGCTCATCTCAGACTGTATTTTGGTCACGTGTTCATCAGCAACGTCACATGACCACTTGCCTGATGAAACATCCCTTTTACAGGTCTTTGAGCAATTAACATAGTAGAATCACTGAATTTGCCAATTTAAAATCTGACATACCGTAAGTACACAGATGACTGATGCAAATAATGTCTAAAATTATGTATTTTCAACAATGAATAAATTACAACGAACACCAGCGAATTAATGTGGCTGTGATATCCTTGACAGACATTCAGCCCAATGTAAAGGTTATATTTATATGGAAATGAAGTTAAAAGGCTGTCATACAAACCATCCTTGTTCAGTCTTGAACCTGAAGACTGCTGCAAGGATATTACATAATCCACCACCTGGCTTGAAATCTATGAAGCATTTCATCTATAAACAAATCAATCAACAGTAACAAATTCATATCCCTCATGATAAATGTTTACATGACTGCACTTTCACTGATCTAACGTAATCAATTTGCCATCAACACTGCTCAATCATCAACAGAATTATAACTGCGAATAGGTTTACATTCTGCCAACATCAAATTTTCAACCAATAAAATGGAGACTATAGCAAAATTTTATCAGCTCACACAAACTGCTTGAGAAGACAGAGGCTGAAAAAATGTTGTAAAATACTACACAAGTGCTGCAAACTTGATCAATATGGCAGTGTCAGTACTACAAATATATCAGCGTATTAATAGTGAACCAAGTTACTAAAGAAAAAGAGTAATACATCAGCAACACAATCAAATGGCATTACCGGAAGCTTTGTCAGCGCTGCTTTACTGACAAGTTTTCCAAAAGCCTCTTCCTGAAACTGAAGTAGCTGAACCACTAACGCAGCAAGGCTTTTGTTCGTTGGTGGTTCTGCTTGTATGTACTGCAACAACAAAAAACTACTTCAGTAATCAGTATGCACTGTCATAATACACATTAGAATGTGCTCACATTTTAGCGCAAAAATATAATAACTAGAGTTCAGCCGATTCGGGTAAAATGGCCAATGTCCGATGTTTAGACCATCCACCAAAATCCGATGTCCGATTCCAATGTTTCGCTGCTTACCAGAATTAGGAGCAACGCTGACACGTAAACAGTCAAGTCATTGTTCTTAGTAAGACTGTCACGATGGTCTCACTTAGTGCACCCCCCCTACCGTGACATCACAGACGATGCTGGGCATCAGCAGACTCGGTTACTCATGTTGACGATTAGTCGCTTTTTATGTGTGTGATGTACTGCAGTACGACATTTGCCGTCTATATTACGTAACCGCTGAGCGGCGCTTACCACCCTAGTGAGTCAAAGTACGATATCGTGCACGAACACACGTCTCACACGTGCATTGCTGGCCAGCACAGACCGTATTCACAGCAACAGTTACACAAACACAAATAGGCCAACACGGCGCCTGCCATTGGACAAACACTGCAGATCGGTGATAATTATCTCAATGACGGTCATTTGCAGCCTGAAAGACCCCGAATAAACGGCCAGTCGGCAACAGAGTTCCGCCATGCCGTCCACCACAGGGAAATAACATGAGCTTCAATTCCGTGTCACAACAGTCGCAACTGACAATAGGCCGTCGTGGTGTCCTTTGAAGTATCCAGCGCCGCCCACCAGGACGAATACCTACATCGCCGCCTGCCACGGCTGTCGGTGGCATGGGTGGTCGTTCGCGGCGGCTGGCCCATGTCAGCCGCCACGGACCACCCACGTGCCGTGGCAGTCGGCGATGTAGCTGGTCATATCTGTATCAGACTTTAATGTCGTTGCACGCTGCTTACTATTTTTTTACAAAACTGATATCGGCGATTTGCTGATGCCGATTCGCCAATGTTTCAGCATGCTCCGACGTTGCCGATTTCCTATGTGTACATCGGCCGAACTCTAATAATAACAGTAGTAAATTTAGATTGAATAAATAAGTTCTAATTAGGTAAATTATTTGGTCGAAAAAAGAGAATTTGCATAAGATTAAGATTTATTAGGTAATCCTCCAGTTTAGGTGCGTAAATTATTTCCCACCGACTGTCCTCATCCGGTAAGCATTCCGGCAAGCATCTCTGGCGGTTGTTGGCGGCAAAGGTAAACGGCAAGTTCCCTAAATGACTGATACGTTGTCTAAATTGTAATGAGTGTCATACAGTTAGTGAATCAAGCCGCTTAGCCAGCCATTAAGAGGTCAAGCCAGCGGCTGACAGTCAACTCGTCACATGACCAACTCGTCACATGTGACGAGTTGACTTTTTCATTTTACACAGCTCGTGACGAGTTGACCACACGGGTGTGACGAGTTGACTGTTAGTAGGAAAAGGACATGTGACTGGCAGTCTTCACGTTCGCTAAAGGCCTATGCTATCGCCGTTCCGTCTGTCGTCTGTCTGTCGTCTGTTAACGATTACTAAGTCTTGTAGTATACGTCTGCATAGTGTTGTTATGGTTTCAGAAATTTTGCCGTCGGTCGGTTTCTGTAGGTTTTGCAAGAAAAACCTCGGTTATCGGTTCGGTTTCGGTTCTCATAATTAACGTGTTGTAAACTTCTTTATGCCTACGGTCATGTGGTATGACAACTTTCATCATCCCTCGTTCGAACAGCAAACAACCGCATGCATGCAATAAGGCACTCAAAACAAACAAGCTAGGAACGAACCAGTAATGTAGGCCTGAAAACCGTCAATTCCAGCGGGAAAAACCTAGGTTTCGGCGACAAGCGGTCTTGGAAAAAACCTAGGTTTCGGCGGCGGTTTCGGTTACCGTAACAACACTACGTCTGCAGAGGGAACGCGCAACGCCCACGGTATAAATTATCTATAAATGCAAGACGAGTTCTTGTATTTTGGGTTAGTGCACTGCTTGTAGGGTAGACGTCGGTGTGATAATAAAGATGCAATGCTCAGTTACGATGTCGGCGTGAACCAAACGTACACATTTATTTTTTACTCAAAGTAACAATAAAAGTAAATTTTAATAACTGTTTCTGTAAATGGCACAAAGTGTGCAGTACGGCGACGATGCGCTATAGAAATCCACATATACTGTAATGTACTTTATAACAGTCCATAGTCCACAAAGTACCACAGTCACATTGAAATATGTGGCTGGCAGCTCGAAGAATCTGACGAGCAGTGCGCTCCTTGCCCGTCAGCCGGTCCCACAGCTTAAACAGCCTGGCAGTCGTCGTGCGGCTGGCACGACGTTGGCGCCGGATACGGTGAGACTCTTGCGTTAGACGTTAATTTTTCCGATTGAAGTGCGCCGATAAAGACGCCGCGCCGAACGTATGAAATATACATATCTTTATTCGCATAAATGTAGCACACATGTAATAAAAAAACAGAGAAAAAAGTACAACATACCAAATACACATGCAGTTTGTATCCGCATGCTATAACGTAACATGGATGTGGTCACTTTGTACAACATAATCAGTTAACAATAAAAAACCTACTCCTTCGGTCTATAATCAGTCAATGTTACGAGGAAATACGTGTCAAGATATTTTGTTCGTGTGTGTGTAAGTTGCCTGTGACGAGTTGTATGCCGTGTGACGAGTTGACTGTGACGAGTTGACTTTTTGACGAGTTGGTCATGTGACGAGTTGACTGGTAGCCAAGCCAGCTGCTAACGCCTTAGCGGCTGGCTTCGGGGACTATACACACTAGCCGACCAGCTAAATATCCTCTGCCTCCATAGATAACATCGTTAATAGTTGTTAACAGCGTTACCTTTTTGTAATTTTTCTGGAGCCATGTTTTAACCGAGTCAAACTGAGCAATTGTATCAAGTGACTCGAAATATTTCAAATTCGGTCCTCCGTCTTTCTTTCTTTGAACCGCCATCTTTAATGTTGATGAGGGACAAGAACTGTAACAAGCCCAACTACCGTCGCAATAACGTTTAGTTTAATTGGACGCAGGAGACTGATTTAACGAGTTAACAGTAATTCAAGGGTTTTCAAACTGAGGGTCCGCGGCCTGCTGCTATGGTGTCCGCGGGCAAACCAAGAAATTGTAAAATGCCCTTTTATAAACATTAGCTTACTTGCTGACGTTTTCCATTAACCCGACTCCGAGAATTTACCGAAAGGCTCACTTTATACGCGGGTACTTTCTTCCGGTTGTTTCAGTAGGAGCAGACAATATACCTGGCATTACCTGCCTCTAGCCGTCTCCCTACTCACGTGCTTTTGAAGATCATTTCATGGATCTCTTAGCCATGTCACGTAGACACCTACTAGACACCTGTCTAATATAGTCCGGCAGCCAAACCCCATATCTGGGCTGGACGTGGTTTTGGAGTATAAAGTTTTTTTTAATGCTGATTATTGATGTTTAGTACATATATAATGAGAATCTGCCGGGTGACATC
>Ga0209780_1003431_pt1 | contig 11816 bp, 6 predicted proteins | sample WorMetexBAHAMAS2_FD_187384 | JGI IMG/M metagenome (GOLD analysis project Ga0209780, IMG submission 187384) | Marine gutless worms symbiont microbial communities from Max Planck institute for Marine Microbiology, Germany - Inanidrilus exumae... | ecosystem: Host-associated > Annelida > Digestive... | reverse complement strand
GGACAGGCGCAAGTTTGTCGGCGATATCGCACAGCACGGCCTCGTAACTTGCGAACAGTTGGTCGACATCAGCGTCGTCAGGCACCGGCTGGCAGAGACAGCTGGCTCGCAGCAGGCGCAGAATCTCTGTACGATCAGCGCGTTAGTTATTATCAGGCCGCAGCGCAATAGCATGCATTGCATGGATACGACCTATAGCTACTGATGTCGCACGTAGCGTGGTCTGTCTGTCTGTTTGTGTAGGGTTGTGGTTGCACGGCGCTAGTAGTGGCTGTCCTCGCTCGCAAGTTGGAGTTAAGTCGAGCCGAGAAACATGTCCACAACTTTATGACCGACAACCAACTCATGAAACGCGTTAGTTTCGTCTTCTCGTCTACCGATAAACTTTACTTTAACCTCGACACACCGTACTGAACTCTTTGTTGTCTTCTCGCCGCCACAGCTGTCACCGAGTACAGTGATGTCCTATGGTGACCATGTCCGCCTCATATCTCAGAGATCGCCAGTTCTACCCTCACTACGCCTCAAGCAATATGCTTACCTACTGATAATCTTTATTCGCCAACAAGTGGTAGTTATGCACAGGTGTTAAATAAAATTAAATAAAGACAGTTTAAGTATCGTAAAGATTATTTTAAAACAAGCAGCGTGCTGAGGCCAACTTAGCCTCCTACCTTCAACGGGAACATAAACGTCTTTTTTCATATATTTTAATTCAAAATGGTACGATAGTTATCTCTAAAGCGCTTGCTAACGAGGGATCACATAGTTCATCTGCCATCCACACATTTATTTATCCACGGATGGAATGAGCTATCCTGCATTTACTCCCTAGCCGCAGTTATTGTCATTGTTGTCATTATTACTCTGACGTTTGTAGCTTCAGAACTCGGCAGCGAACGTTCTGCGCGAGACGTGGCTGATATACAAATACACGCGGCTTGTGACGTCCAACGGGCGAGTCAATGTTGCCAAGGTGCGATCTCATCAGCGAAAGTTCCTCCGAGCCATTCACAGGTGCGTCAGTAAACGTGCTTCTGCTCAATCTACTATAAGATCAATATGTCAACGATTTGAGTTTGCCAAACCGGGGTCCAGTTCGCCTTGAAAACACGCCGCTTTGTGGGAATTCCCCCTAGTTGGAAACTCCTAAGCTATGCGCCGAGAGACCTCGGTAATGTATCGCATGGTGTGTCTGTCTGCTGCATCATTTCGGGACGATGAAGGTCTTCGGGCCATGGGCTTTTTCTACAGTTCTGATGCCTTCCCAAAATTATCACAAACTTTCGTCAGCGACAAATCCGACAGTACGCTACTGCGTGTAACGAGAACAGATGATACGTCGTGGAAAGTTCACACGACCGACTGAAAGGCTGTGGATATATATGAAACGGTCCAGTTGTCCATTTACGTACGTTAGGCCTATATAACATAAGACGTTTAGCTTTAATTTTACGCATTGCATATGAAAAGCGAAACAGAACAATATTTTTGTCATTCTGAAATCGTTAAACTGAAGCAAAACCACAGTAATTCTGTTTTAATGATTGCAGTTTGCGGAAAGTAAAAATCGAACAGCGAAAGCTGCACGACAATTCCAACACGCTTGTCGACATGGCAAAGGTCAGTGTGCTTGCGTTATCATTAAGTTGCATTCTCATTCACGCGTTCGCACGCGTTCGAACGCTGTGGACCGCGGCAGCAAGAACGCTCGAATTTTATAGCAACGTGAGAACTCCGCACAATTTTAACAGCATAAAACTAGAAGCCAGCACTCACAGGAGTGCAAAGGCCCACGACGGCAAAGTTTTTGTGACTTGTGGCATTGTCCTTTGACCTTTGACCTTTTGACCCCCAAATAAATGGGTTTCCATGACTATCTTGTAACATTTCTACGTCAAGTTTAGTGATCCTATTTGCATCTGCTTTTGAAATACCGTGCCAAAAAACATACCGACACACAGACAAAGTACGGGGGTAGAAACCCTACCCCCTCGACTGCCATGCGCGTGGGTAAATATCGTCATATTTAATCCATTTCTTTAGAAGAAGCTGTCCTTGCATGGCTTTGCATTTTACAGCGGTTCTTTGGCTGGCTGTCAACCACGACGGAGTTACTGGCAATCTGTCGAGGCTGTTTGCAATATAAGGTAAAGATAAAGGGTGCCATCATCCACTGAAGCATAGAGAATGCTCGTCTTTCTTTCATAGACCTTAAACCGTTTTAGACGTTTAGACTCCAAAAGTTCTTAATGCACGGTCAGTGCATTCCGAACCTACGGTTACCTTCCCAGCTGCACAGCATCACTATCCTGGACCGGTTCCAAACTTATATACTGCTTGGTGACAGAGGTACAATGGTGTAAACAACTTGCTCAGAGTTGTTACGCAGTGGGAAGCCGAACCCGCGACCTGCTAATCACAATGTCGATGCCCAACCCACTCATTTACACTCCACACTGTAGAGGCAAATTTCGCCATTTCCACTGACAAGACTGAGCAATGCCGTCAACGCAATGCCCAACCGATCAGTGTGTGATCATACGTACGAGTAAAAAAGCTAAACATAACGACAGCGTAACAGTAAATTAAGTTCGGTGCAAGCTGTTTGCAGTAAAAAAGGTAAAGGCTTCCCATACTCGTTACATTATGGTGCTTAGGACATACGCTCCAGTAGAACGTATGGTAATGGTGCATGACAGTTGATTTACTATCGACTGCATACTGTGCAGTCCGGAATCATTGTCATCCTGCTGAAATTATGTAAGATAAGCCGTTAACAGGTAAAAATAAAAGCTTTTTATACTGGTTACCGAGCGTTGGGCCCGGTGCTGATCCCAGTGCACAGGCAGTGAACCTGCAGGTGACTTAAGTCATACACCCGGCAGTAGGCTGCCATTACTTTCCGCCAGGCCTGCGGTTACCTTCCCAGCCACAGAGCATCGCCGTCCCTCGGCCGGTACCAAGTTATACTGCTTGGTGACAGCGGCAGAACAACTTGTGAACAACTTTTCCAAAGTTGTTTCACAACTTTGCCCCGAGTAGGATTTGAACCCACGACCTATTGATCGCAAGTCCAACGCTCTACCCATTGCGCCACCGCGCCACCAAAATGCAAAGCTAAACATAACGTTAGCGTAACAGTAAACATAGTTTGGTGCAAACAGTTCGCATTAGTCGTATAAATTTGTACGGTGTTTACAGACGCAAACGAACATCTACGAGATCGTTATCGAGATGAACATTCGACAGTTGAATGTCGAAAGACGCACCAACGAAATGGAGGAAGAACTGCGTCGTATACAGGTAAGAAAACCAATCATCTGCTACCGGCGCCTATACGTTTTACGTACGTTGGTGTAGTGCGGCAAAGTTCAGTTTTTAATTCAGTCTGCTTTTCTACAACATATCGCTCACTAGGCCGCAGCAGCACTGCAGCGTACTATTGGTTTTAGTACGCAATATCGGACATCGGACGTTGCGAAAAATTTGGAGAAGTACCTTTCTGGTGCGCAGCATACATTCCACGGAAAGACTTTGAAGTGATTCTAGCGGTAAAAATGGAAACTCGACATCAAGTAGAGGGACCATTTGGAAGTGAATTTCCGGCGATCTGTAATCATTGCGGAGTTATGACGGTCTGAAGTCGCAAGACCTGGAAATTTTGTGAGCAATTTTTGCGATTTTTTAGAAAAAAAGATCTCTTGTGGTAAAATTTTAAAAATTCCGTTCCGAATTTTTCACCGCCTCATCTATCGACGTTGTTGTGTTAAAATGTTGTAAAATTTTTCCGACGGAAAATCTGCGAAATCGTGCGTTATTTACCGGACAAATATATCGGCTGCTTCTCAAACTGTCGCTACTGCGCGGATCTCGCCAAAATTGTGCCAGGGCCAGCCTTCAACATTTGGCTCACATTATTCCAGATTTCATCCAAATCGGTTCACTTTCGACGGAGTTATAGCCGAACGCGTGAAGACCGTTCTTTTGCTCCATAAAGTGTTTTCATGATAGGCGCTTCGAGCCAAAATAACTGACAACGGCAACAAACCACAACAATTTAAATAGTTAATTAACGTAAAATGAAAAACAAAATTGCAACAAATAACTGGAGAATAAGAGACCAATTTCATTAGTGGACAAATAAAATACTATCAAAATATGGCATTTTATGTGTGCCCACGGAGTTTGTTTTGTGGCTTATTTGTTTGTTTGTTTGTTTCGTTCGAATTTAAATGGGATTATAGTAGCAACAAATATTTTATGAATTTCCAAGATTCTTTAAAACGGTTATGTTTTAAGAAAAGAAACAGTCTGCGAAATGTGGGGATAATGTTGAATCAAATAGGATTGGAGAACATTAAATCAGTTTGTATATCAAATCAAATCAAATCAAATCAATAACACATTTATATAGCGCCATACGTCGCAAGCGAATCAGAGGCGCATGGTGGCGATGACTAGACAAGTTGGGTAACATAAGCTACATTAAACAGTTCGGTCTTTAATCTACTCCTAAAAGTACTGACAAGTTTTGTCTCTGTACAAGCATCAGACAGTGAGTTCCAAACAGTAGGTGCACTAACATAGAAGGCTTTTGCAGACAGAGCTAATGACAGATAGGGTACAGTCAACAAGTTTTTGTTTGAGGAGCGCAGTTCACGAGCCGGTCTGTAACTCTCGAGCCGAGAAGCCAAATATGCAGGAGTGCCCGTTGATCTTGTCTTGTACGACAACAGCGCCAGTTTGTGTATATATGCATGTATGTATGTATGTATGTATGTATGTATGCATGCATGTTTTACGGCATCTATTGGAAGGAATTGTCAACAGCATGGCAGATATGCCAAACGCTGATATCATCATTGGATATCATTCTAAAAACTGCATGATACTGATAGCGGTGGCGGCAGTTTACACTCTTTGAGTGCTTTCCAGTTATCAGTAACTCTCATCTTCATTGACATGACATAAAATTCAGTGACTATACTACATTGAGAGCTAGTAGTACAATCCATGGCCATGATTAAAGACTGTTTCAAACCTATTTGAGATTGAATGTTCGCAATGATTTCTTTTGCGAAAGAGTTGTTCATACATGGAACAATCTTGAATGTTAACATCGTAGACTTCAGCAGTCTTAAACGTTTTAGGACGTAACTGTTATCTTGCAATCTAAATAGATAAATACATTTTTAATTTAGTTTAGTGTACCTTGTTCATTGTTTTAATTGTCACTGTTTACACATTGAACATTGTACTGTGATTGTTAGTTAGTTAGTTAGTTAAAGAATTTACATTAACGTGACATAAGTCCGAAAACTTCTAGGTCACGGAACAACATTGTGATGCATGTCAGTGGCCAGTACTGGCCCTTTGCTTTTGTTTCAATAAACAATGTGCGTCTCGTCTCTCGTGGTATGCAGTCGTCTCTTTGATTTGTCGATTTCAGACGCAGATTGACACGCTACCGGACATCATTGCACTACGCGTACAAGCGGCCATGATGACGTCATCGTCCACGTGACATCCATCTCGCTACGTCATAGCCTCGTTTTCGTCACGCAGTGCCCCACAGTATTATTCTTCCCACTAACTGATGATTATACTGCAGTCTTCAGCACGCAACTGACTCTAGATTTCTGTCAGCCGGCAAACGTCGACACATAGTACATAGTACATTAATGAAACACAGATCAGTGACTGCGGGCTCACTCATTCGCAAGGACCGCCCGTCATCTGTCGATTGGTTCACTAGGCTTGCCAACTGGCATTTTAAGCTGCCAAATAAGTCAAATTTCATATCCGAAAAGTCATTTGGCTGTTAAAATTTGAGTCTGCTTGTTAACATTTTGGTATTCAAATTTGACGTTTAAAATGAGGAATAGGGTAGATCTGTTTTGGTCCGTTAGCTCGCATCCACTTTTAAGTGTTTACATCTCTATAAAGAGATATAAAGTTTGTGATAAGTTTCTTCTGCATCTTTGTGATTCCACAAACCTCGACTGTGAACCTAGTTGCTGCTTCGCACAAAATGTTCGCAGTTTGAGCCATTAGCTTCTTCGGCCCTGATAGAGCTTTGTTAAGTCTACTGCAGCGAAATAAAAATAAAGGCAGAATCAAAATGAAATCGCTTAGTTTTAATTTAAACTTTATTTATCAAAAACCTACAAACTGACTGTATAAAAATGGTTTGATACGATTACTATCAATAAATAGAAAATTCTGTTGTAGAAATATAAACTGACTAATCAAGATCAGTGCTCTTAGTGATTTTTATAACCAGTGCTCACGTTTCTGTTTCCAGAATTATTACAAATCATTTTTGGAATAAATAACGGACAGTTTCCTCTGTCTTGCACTAATTGTAATTGATAAAACGTAGCAAATTTGTATCTGATTCTGTGACCGTAAAACACATGAAAAACCACTACATGTCTATAATTATACTATTGTTATCATGATTACAATATATTTTTAATGTAGGCCTACTGCATTGTAGTGAAGCACGCCGTTAATCGAGTATAATCCGATTCAGTACGAAACACGCTATCTGCCCGCAGCCGAGTTTTAATCATATACACTTCCAACCAGGTCGAATGTCCGTCCATCCGTATTACTCTGGTCGCGTCTACGGAAAGCGTAATGTAACGGTCTGGCGTCCGCCCGTCCGTCTGTCTGTCTGTCCAGTCGGCGCATACTTAACGTGACTCACCAGGTACAGTATGCGACGCGGCCAGCGTACATTTCCGTCCGAGTATTACGAGGACGGACGTACTTGATAGTAGAGTACTAATGAAAATGTATTGTATATAGACATATTGTATTATAGACGTTTTACTGCGTTACCGGTGACTGTCGGATATCTGATATTGAACTACATTCATTCTGTGATCACGTCACTTCAGTGTCGAAAAAACACAACGCTACGCACTTGATAAACGCTCGTTGTTTGTGATTTTATCGCAGTATAGGCTATCGTAGGTTTGAAGCTGAAGGAGAAAGTTGCGTCTTTTCCATGGCTTAACAATTTCTTAACAATTTTGCTGAAAGTGAGACACTAATTCCTCACTCGGTAATTTGAGACCGACAACCCTAAGATTTCAAAAGCGCTTTTTAATAAAGAAATTCAATCCGTAAGTCATAATTATTAACAGAAAGCAATTCCAACATCATCCGATCAGTTTACAAAACCAGCTATTAAATATAAGAAATTACATAATTTTAAATAACACTTGAATTCCTAAAAATGTTTGACCTTGTTGCTTTCGATTAAAACATTGCACAGTACAGAGAACATTTAGGCCTACTCAGATTGTACAAAACGTAATTTGAAACAGCTCAACAATTTCTAAACAAATTTTTCTAAGATTCCTGTCTGCTGTCCGCAGTTGATGCGGCTTACAAGAGCACGTATATACACGTTTACGTCAAAATCACAGATGCACAAATTCTAACGGATTGTTTTTGTACGACGACTAAAAATTTCCAGATATTTGCTAAAATGTATAGGCTATGTAATGTTTTGAACAATAATTAATTTTTATTAAACTTACAGCTAAACAGCGGAAACAGAGCGTCCTAGACGGAGGTGATCAGAGTATCTGATGATATCGTCATTTCCGGGTGACAAAAATGACAGCGTGTAACAGTTTACAACTTTGTCCAATCGTTCGACGTTTCCAAGAAGTCTAAAGTGTATAGTCGTGCACAAACGTGGAACATATTCATCATAGATGTTACTAATTTCACGCTGAGTGTATTAAAACGTAGATAGAAGTAAAAGTAAAGCCTTCTTCGTACTTCTTATTGCATCAGTGTATGTGAGGTAGGCCTAGTTATCTTCCTTTATTACGCCTCGAGGCCAACTCAGCCTTTCATCCTTTCGAGGTCAATAAATGAGTAGTGAGCTGTAATCGAATGTGCGCTACCTCGCTCGGGTGGCGTCATGTGGTGACTGCTTACGGAGTAAAGGCAGGATGTTTCATTCCATTCCTGGATAAACGTGTGGGTGGCAGGTAAAACTGTGTGATGCCTCTAACGCGTGCCATTCCTGAGAGCATTAGAGGTGGTTACGACAATGCGCTATACAAATCGACGTTTACTTTACTTTTCTTTACGTTACCTGAGACACTGAATTCTGTAATGCATGTTCAATGCGACGCCTGGCCTACGGTAACCTTCCCAGCTGCAGAGCGTCAGCGTCCGTCGGGCGGTATACTATTTGATGACAGGGACACAATGGTCGACACAGCACTCTGCCCAGAGTCGTTACGTGCTCCGACCAGGGTCATCCATTGATTGCAGGAGCGACGTTACCACGTGACCATGAGATGGAAGGCCGCTGTTTTCCACGTGTGCAATGAATGTTATCGACGTGAAGACGATGAACTGCGTCGTAGTCTAGATGACTGGTGTTCAGGTAAGTCAGGTGAGAGAGGACGATGCAGCCGATACCATTCCGTCAGTTTTCGTCTTATTTCTTCCTGCTGCCGTTGATTCTCAACCCGCTGCTGTTGTTGTCGTTGTTCTTTCTGCTGATGATGACGCTGACGATGTCGAGAGTTTTGCGCTGAGTTGACGTTGACATTGTTGCTGCTGCGTCGCGCACCTGTCGTTGCCATGGCAACGGACGCGTTGAGTGGCCACCGTTCGTAGGCTGCTGCATTTGTCGAAACATTAGCGCCGCCAACTGCGCCGCCAGCACCAGGACCAACTGCACCATCGCTGAGTCTGTTAGAAGTAGCGGCAGGATGAGAAAACGGAGATGCGGAAAGAGGACGTCGCATCTGGCTGGGCCCGCGAGACACGGGCAGATACTGCTGAGACTGGCGTGCTGGAAGAGACTGTCTCTGCAACGACAGCAAACATGAGGTCACACAAGTACGACACCAGTCTGATATGAACTACACGGTGCGCCAATAAAAGTAAACCATTTCAGGTTTCACAAAAATTTTGCGAGTACTAAAATCTGCTAAGAAGCCAATTTTATCAAATTTAAGTGTAACGCACGCGTACCACACTAGCATATACTTCTAAAACTGTCATTGAATTATCTACGGATGAAAAAGAAAAAAAACGATGTTGAAGGAGCTTTCCGCAAAACATCAAAGGACAACGCATTCCACATTTTAAACAAGGTGTCGCTCTAACGGGACGTAACACTACTGGCCTGCCAGCTATAATTAGACTAAAGGTCATCGCTTGGCCTTCGCGGATGAATCCGCCTGCAGTCTAATTATAGCCCGCCGTGGTGTTACAGACGACGACAGACAACGACAGACGCCAGAGAGCAAAACAATACTGGCTTCCCTACGCTGTGTGTAGGCGGGCCAGTAATAATAGTCATTATTGTAAGGAGGAGTTATGTTACACACTGTAGTAGATTCATCAATCTCCGGTCATCGTGCTTGCTGCTACGATTGAATATTTAATATTAGCACAGACATTTTGGCCACAGCCTACTGTTTATGCTTTATCAAAATACCACTGAAGCCAGCTCATGTTCGCGTTTCGATATGAACGACATAACATGGCGGTCATATGACCCCGAAGAAATCCAATTTCACATGTCATTAAATTACTATCAAATTTCTACGACGGTGACGAGTGAAGCCCGATGCAGTTGCAGTGAAAAAACACATCACAGATTGATTGTACACGTGTTTCAGAAAAAAAACATCCACTCGTATTATTGGCTATAGGTTGAGGAATAGTTGTCTGATTTTAATAATTTTTGACATCAAAATTCCTCACATAATTTGACATCGCATCACAGCTTAGTTGTTCACCTCACCAAACTAATGTGTCTACACTACCTTGTAAAACGCATTGCACGAGTTTTGTCGCCATACCTTAACATATATTTTTTTCCATACGGGTTGTGGACTTTTGACATCAAATTTTCACTAACTGTTGAAACAACAGTTTTCAACGGTCAACAACTGTTTCCGTCGTGTTTACTGATATACATTATATATTCTTTGCCAGTGATGCTTATAACATTTGCCGTGACTGTTTTAAGTGTTCTGTGACTCTTTCAGTCACATGCAGCCGTTGTGAAGCGTTATAACGCATTTTGTGTAAAACTTACTGCAAACACTGCGCCGAACAAAATAGCATCAGCAAATCAACATTTCCTGTATGTGTTAGTGAACATTTTCACATTTAACGAATTGTGGAATCATTGGAATGTAACTTTTTGTCACAAAACAAGGCATGTTTGTGATGTACGGCGACAAAACTCGTGCAATAAATTTCACAAGGTAGTGTAGACACATTAATTAGCTGAGGTGGACAACTAAGCTGTCATGCGATGTTAAATTATGTGAGGAATTTTGGTGTCAAAAATTATTAAAATCAGACAACTATAACTCAACGTATAGCCAATAATATGAGTGGATGTTTTTTTTCTGAAACACGGTGTATAATGCATAATGTACAATGTGTTCGCTTATCCACAGTCGAATGAACAAGACGAGTTGGCTACATAGAGCCACAGGTGGACACATCAAATGAAATTTCAACAGCTATCTCTCGTTTAGAAGTAACTCACGAAAAACTACTCGAACCACTAAGCCTTATCGTTATCTATTGCACAGGAAACTTGCGCGAAATATAACATAGCCATGTTTGTACGGACGTCGGTAATTAGCGGCTGCAGTTCCGGAGATACGGACGCAGGCTTGGTGTCAAACTTGAGGCCTATATCTCGAAGCTGAGTTGTTCCACGCGCCGCTATTCGTTCCTTTTCTATCAACCGACTCTACAATAACATAGAATGAAAATAATAATAACAGCAACATAATTTACAGCAAAATTGTAGGTAGATATCAGACTTTGCCCGAGCTGTGCAATACCACCGCCATTTTCGCGGCTGATATTTGAAATTTTCATAATACTATTTGCGCTTGCTTGTTATGCTGAATGATCCCTTCTGCTCCATAAAGTTATTGGCGATTGAATGATCCCTTTTGCAGCGAATGCGATAGCGACGCTGCAGCGAATGCTGTATCGAAGACTGACAGTGCCAACCCCCAAAATTGCCCCCTTTTCTCGGGGTATATGCACCCCATCTAATACACGGTTCCGTGGGCCCACCCAAGTCTTCATCTAAAACGGCATGTCGATCGGTTCAGCCGTTTTTGCACAGCTCACCGTAGTGTGTCCCATTACTTTACAATGGGCCGCTACGTTTTCTCCCAAAATTACCACTTCTCTTTAGGGCATTGGGTCCCCATCTAACACATAGTACCTAGAGGCCACCAGAGTCGTCATCCCAAACGGCATCTCGATCGGTTCAACCGTTTTTGTATGGGTCCCTAATGCTATGCTGTACGATCCATTGTCAATCGAAAAGAAAACCCCCCAATATTGCCTATATTTTTTCGTCACCAGCGGAGGAGGACCGAGATCAGGGCAACAGGCACAAAATCGGTAAAGATCGTGCGTGTGGTTCGGGAGATATGCTCGCGGACAGACATACAGACAGACACACAGACGTACTTATTACAATACTTCTCCACCGCTCCAGTCACTGAGTGTATGAAATAATAACAACAACTCATTTATTTGTCATTACGTAGGTCGCGTTTATCAGTAAGCGTAATGTATTGGTATGGCGTCTGTCCGTCTGTCTGTCTGTTCCGTCTTTTTTCTAACCTTAACAGGGCGAGCGGCGCATACTCAACGTGACTCACCAGGGGGCAGCACACGACGCGGCAAGCGTACATTTCCGTCCGAGTTTTACGAGGACGGACATACATGTTTTATTTCAAATATGTTATTTTAATTTATTTTTATGTAATATTTTATTT
>Ga0209780_1003430_pt1 | contig 11816 bp, 4 predicted proteins | sample WorMetexBAHAMAS2_FD_187384 | JGI IMG/M metagenome (GOLD analysis project Ga0209780, IMG submission 187384) | Marine gutless worms symbiont microbial communities from Max Planck institute for Marine Microbiology, Germany - Inanidrilus exumae... | ecosystem: Host-associated > Annelida > Digestive... | reverse complement strand
TGGATCGTGCGCGGCGCCACGGGTACTGCCCGCTAGACCTGCCGACGTTCGACGAGCTGTGTAACATTGCCGATGATGAACTGTTTGGCAGAGCTATGCGACTGCCTAACCATGTCCTCCATGCACTGATACCCCCACAATCCACAGCATCGCAGATATACAACCTTAGACATCGCGGACACTCACTACAACTGCCATCACACACCACACGCTTGTCAGACTCTAACTTGATTACACGAATGCTCTATAAAGACAAATATTAGGCATGTAACTCTTGAACTGTTGTTATGTATATTATGTTTATTGTGCATTCTTGGCCTGCGTTCTGTCATGCCGCTAATAAACGAAGATTGATTGATTGATTGGCACACATAATGTACTTCCAGTTTTGTGGATGACGTCTTATTTTCATATGATGCAGGGAATAGGCCATAATCAAAGATGACATGTATGCTTTGCCCAGTTCGCCAGGTGGCGGCACCAGTCGGACGTCAGACAACGTTTGGATGAGATAGCCAGATGGCGGCACCGGGGGCGAAGTTTGCCGTCTCCGACTGTATTTTATTACAAACCAGATGCCTTCCGAACTCAAAGCAGTGACTTCAACCACGGAAATAATCCACTGATCTCATCCTTTCTCGATCACCAACTAATTCCTGAGCATCAGTGCCGTTATGTGGTGCCATTACCTACCTACAAGACAGACAAATGTAGATAGACAAGAGCAGTGGTATTATATTTGTGACTGAAAGATGAGCATAAATGAAGCTACCACTAGTGTTATATAAGGCCATTCTACAGACCAGTTGTGACTGGAATGTGACAGTTTCGGAAGCTGTAAAGTGTAATATGTAGCCTTGTGTAGTCTGTTGTGTCGCAGCAGACATACATTTGCATGTCATATACTTGAGACGGTGTTGATTTTTCTGTTTTGTGTTTAGAGTGAAATGAATCGCGTTTGCTGCAACATGTCAGTGCAGACTGATGCTGTTTCTTGCAGTGAACAATGCGTACAGGTCGACGTAGGTCAGTCTACGCAGTGGACACAGTGCAGTGTCGATCAGACTGACCAGTTAGTACAAGCCGTCTGCACACAGTTACCAGCCGCCGTTCAGGTTGCTCCCCAGACGTCCGATGCCTTCATCCAGACCTTACTAGCAGTTGCGGAGCCAGCAGAAAGATTATCCGATGTAGTCAGCGAGGACAAGATGAATGCCGAGTCTGAAAGTGTTGGTCATTGTCAAGCAGAGGAAGGAGCGTGCATTGTAATGTGCAACGAAGAAGGTGAAGTTGCTGATTCTTTGTCTGCTGCCGAGGGAGTGAATATAGCAGACTCACCGCATCACTGTGCTATAGACTCAGCATCATCAAATGACCAGCTGCAGCATCAGGAAGACTGTAGCGGCAGTAACTCACAGGCCACAAGAGTCGAGTTCACCTATCATGACGGTCTGCCTGGTACACTTGCAGTTGACACTCCAGTAACATCTGGAACCATTTCCACAGTGAGTGAACGACAACTGAGAAGTCAGTATGACGGAGGTGGAATTTCACAGCTCTCAGCTGTCATACGGAAGCCGTTTCCAGCGACTGCTGTGTCCGATGTTCGTCGATCTGCAGTTCTTCAGCCGCCTTTCACTTTGAGATCGTCACACACTGCTACAAACTATGTTTATTCGTTCGAACGGCGAACATTTCTAGCCAGAAGCCTGATGTTGAAACAGTCCAGCGAAGTCAGCACTGTTGTCTCTGTTCAGCACTCGGTCGATGATGACGCATCATTACCTTGTAAAACACAGGAGTCGGTCACCCAGTGTGCTGCAGAAATGTCTGCTTGTCTGCCATTACATTTGAAGCCTGGATTGGAAGTGTGCACAAGTGATGTTGAAACTGCCACCATTGGTGGTGAAGCAGCAGCTCTGAAGCCGCTAGTTCCTGCATTTGACACACATAAAGCTCCTGTTTCTAACTGGCAGCAAGTTATGCTTACTTCACATGTTGACGACAGCTCAAGTCAGTCACAGGTGACTACAGAACAAGCAACAGTGATGACGAAGAAGCAGGACACTTGGTCTGATTCGCTGCCATCCGTGTCACTGCCTGCTGATGTCATACAGAATATGTTGTTGCCTGCAATAGAAACAACTGATTCTACCATCGCGAATAACTCATTTCGTTTAGAGGAGTCGGCTGTGAATGAGACAGTGGTGCATCCGTCCAAAATGGTGTCCGTTACTGCCACCGAAGATGATAAGTTTTCTGCCGATGTTGTCCTAAGTGAAGGTGGTGACTACGGTAAGCTTGGTAGTAACCCAGAAGTTGTGGGATGTGAGACTGCAAGCACGTGTGACCAGTCGTGGGCTGCGGAGAGCCAGTCATCTGCTCAGGACAACAGTGTCAGATGTCCCAGCGGTAGAGATGTCACCACTGCGTGTGCGGGCAAAGGCAGTACGGCCGACAATGGGCAGCGCTATGACAGCAAAGAACAGAAAACCACAATGCTGACTGAGGTGTCAAGACTGAGTGACAGCAGGGGACGCAGAAGGCCATTGTTTGTGCACAAAGGTCCACTAATGGAAACTGTAACGACATCTGGAGGCAGTACTAGCACGTCAGCACATCACGTGCCGTACAAAGATTCGGAGTCCAGCACCAGGAAACTGCCGGTCATGTTGATGGGTATGTTCTGATTGTCATCGTCAATATTTTTTCCGGTATTTTCTACGTTACTGACTTTAAATTTCTAATGCTATCAAATATTTCAACTGTCATATGACAGTTGTCAAACAAGTTAATTCTTTTACCATGCGACTGTGTTTGTTTCAGTTTTTCAGTAATAAGCCAAGAGATTGGCTGGGAAGAACGTCTCCGAAATGACCTATTTTGTGTCAGGTGGGACGTAAAACCTTATTTAATTCTACCACAGTGGCTAAATGTACAATCACGCAAACAACGCTGTTCGATAGCCCAAGGACTAGTTTTCTGATGCCAAAGATCTCGGTGAAATTGCAGTGGGGTCACCCCAACGGTGACGCAAACTAAAGGTGGGATGGGTTAAAATTCGATCACTCTCGCTGTATCTGGTTGGTTGGGGTTTAGCGGCGCTTTCAACAGAATTCAAGTCATATCACGTTTCTTACTGTATTCAGAAAAAGTGCAAGATAGGGATATAGTAACTAGGGACATAGTTACTATGAAATGCTAACAGGAACACTTGTATGATCTATCAAATGGTGCTATTTCCTTTCCAATGACCTTGAGTGACCCCTAACTATGCCAAACCAGCCCATTTTGTACAGTTTGCATAGCCAGTGGAGATAAAGACTAAAAATTTGATATATAGGTTTCCCTAGCAAGTCCTAACATAGGAATGATAGGATGACAAATCACCCCTCGAAGGGGCATGTCAGGTCACGTGACCAATTTTAAATTTGGGGCACAATCATGAGTGAAGTGGCTGAAGGTAGTGTCATCTAATTTTGTACACACATAGGTTATATCAAGTATTAGCCTTTGGATGACAAATGCCCCTAATGGGCGTGGTTAGGGTCACGTGACCCATTTTAGGCTGCATCATTTTGATAGCAGCCTACTGTTACACACGGAGAGTAGCGTGGTCGGTCTGTATGTCTGTCTGTGTGTGCTGTTGGTCACGTTCGTGAGTGGGGCTGGAGCAGGCAGATCTGGTACCGTGGGCGGGAGGTCTCCCGGAGTGCTTCTTTTGGGTTTTACCGAAGAGAAGCACTCCATAGCCATACCCACACGGAAAAGATATTATAGGCCCTACAATGAGAGTCATTAAGCATTGATATGTTGTAGGAACTGATGAACAGCAATTATGCAAGATATCACATTGAACTGATAAATAGGTCTTGTGGTGGTTGGTTAGTTTCAACCCTGTTGTAGGTGCCAGTGTAATAACTCAAATGAGCCTCCCTTATCCTTTCCCATTATGGGTCGTCGCTGAACAAAAAGGCAACGAGGTCGGGAGATAACTGTATCGTTGGCCATCCTTAACCTGGCGTAAACAAATCTCCACCCAAGACCTAGTCCCCGATATAGACTATTTTGTGCTGAAAGGGGACGTTAATCTCCCAACCCAACCAACCAACCTTGCATGATTTTGTTGTTACCAACGTTTCATTGTTCTGAATGGCTATTGATAGATATGCAGAAGTTACTGCACTTACTGGTACAGTGGTGCTTCCTCACAGACAGTGAACTATGAACTCTTGTGTGATACGTATTATCACTGATTAGGAGCTTTTTTATGTGTATTGATTGATGTAGCATTGTTAAATCATTCTTGTTGGTTGGATGGCACATGATGAGCTCATCATCACACGCTCTGTTATTACTGTTGTAAGTAAGCAACATCAAAATCTACTGGATTTTTACTAAAATGTCTCCTGGAATCTTCTGGAAATTTGTTTGGTTAGACACCCTGTTCTACACAGACAGTGTAACTGTAACGGTTGTAGATTTTGGACAACCAGTATCAAAGAAAGCAAAGAAAACGGCCATCAGGCCAGAGTTGCAGCTGAGAAGCGGCTCAGATGGTAATTATTCTACATATTCGCAAACCTGCATACATGTATTACCTTTATTTTGGCTAGGGATGGACGGATAGTGATTTTCTGCCTGATACCGGATTTGGTTATCCGGCGCCTAATATCCGGCCGGTTCCGGATTTTTGATGTAACTTTCCCACTAGTCTATACCTATAAAAAATTACAGCAAATCGCGATCCATACTTTATTTTTCTGTAATCTTTAATCTGCAGTGATTGCATTGCGCTTTTAGATCATCCTCCCATTTGACTGAGAAATAACTCCAAATTTCACTCCTGCGATTTGTGTGCCATCACGCACAACGAACTAACGAAACGGTCACAAATGTACTGCTAAGGCAAGTGAACTAGGACTAGAGTTGTGTAAATCGATACCACTGTGAACTGGTAGGCTGCCCAATAAAACGCCAGCGCCAACCACTTGCTGGTTGCGTCATTCACGTAGAGATTAGATTCCTATTTGCGTATTTCTGTGAAGCATCAAGTGTCAACACAGCATGTGGCAACAGCATCTCTTGCATCAAAGGTATAAAGCGCGGACATTAATCGGCGGGCGGCAGACAGCGGGCGAGCGGGGAACCTGATTGGCGGCTGCAGTTGGAGCCAGAACACACTGCCGGCTACATCAGTCGACAAACGTCATAGGCAAATTTTCGCGGCTTACACCAACTGTTAGGCCTAAATGCACAGTGACATCGGGCTTAGTGCAAAACGGGGTACTGTAATTCGTGAAAATCCGACCCGCCGTGCCACATACAATCCGGCTGGAGACGGATTTCACCAGTTAGTGGAAAACCGCCCGGATCCGGATGGACGGATAACCGTTCATCCCTAATTTTGGCAAATGTAATATGCATATGAATTTAAGTGACAGGTTTTAGCATGCATATACACTATGGTCTGATAACGGAACGCTTTTTTTTGAATAACTCCATCAGAAATGATCCGTATGTTTACCGTGCGAAGCTGTACTAGCGTGGTATATGCTGTAGTATATTGTGCACGGGGCAAACGTTTGTGTTGCTGCTGCATGCTCTGAAATGCAACTCGCAATACATGTGACAGTGAAATTCCACCCTCTGCAAAAGTGCCGCCTAAGGCAAACGCCACACCCTTTAAGTCTTATTCTACTGTATTGTTACTGTATTGTAATTCAAGCACTGAAATAACAGGACAGTCAAAGCCGCCCATTTGTGTGACCTCCCAGAGTGACCACATCACGTGTCGCCCTATGCAGGCTTGAAAACGTGAAAATGTGCTTGGAAAATCCTTGAAAATGTTTGAACTTACGTCTTACAAATATGTGTATGTGCGTATTGGTGGGCACGTCTCTTTGTTTAGACTTGCTGTATTGAGTCTTGTGGTAAAGTATCATGATAAAGTGAAAGTATGCAAGATGGAAGTAATCAGCTAGATAATTTCATTTTAAGCAACTGTTAGGTGTTGTTGCAGAATGCAGATGTTCTGACATACAGAGTGAAGATTTTGTGTAAGACTTTGTTCACAGACGATCACAAGAGTGTGTTAACTGACAACTTTCTGACTTAATGTTTGTTCTTATGAACGTTCCTTCTTCTGGAAATGAAAATATACCATTTACAATTGTTTTCATGAATCAGTTCTGTGACTACAGTGTATTGTGCTGCTTATTAATTTCAGCTGGTAGGTGTCACCAAACAAAAATAAATTAGCCCCGTATGGGACTGACGGTCGACTCCTACTTACTGCCAACTTCAAAGTCACGTCACACAAAAACTAGGACAGAAATGAAAAATCCAGCCCCAATAAGCTTTAGGTATTGTGCCTAATTTAAGAATCCATGGTCATTTGCCAGCCCTCATTATAAACGGGGGAGGAGATAGCCCTTAAAATGGCCAAATTTCCTACTTTCATGGGCTCGTGACCTTGACCTTGGATCAGGTCATACTGCATACCGGCATGCATCACTCATCGACCTCTACCTACATACCAAATTTCATTAATATCTAAGAAACGTTTTGTGTGTGGTTGGGCAGACATTTGAGACCCACGTTATTAGGTCTACTCGGAGGAGTCGACCTAAAAAACTATTCAGATCAGTTCATAACTGCTAAATTATACGACAATTTTGTGCACCTAAAACCGCATTAATATCTTGAAATATGCAACCCTTAGAACCAAGACTGGTAGTAATTGGTAGTAAGGTCATTAAACTTGTAACTCCATAACTGTAATTTTAATACGTCGAACTTCCTCCAGGCAACAGAATGCTGTAAACGTGTTCAACTCTTACAGCGTTATTAAACAGAACGTGCTTGAATAATACTGAACTGTGGACACAAACAACAGACAGTAAACGACAAAAATGCAGCACAGTAAATACTGGAGCAAAACAGCAACGTCCACAGTTGACGTAATAGTGTACACCAGACTTGCATAAAATTATAAACAATGTTCATAATAAATACTGTATCGGTTTGATATTTTGATCAGTCTTTAATGGCAGAAATGCACTACACAAACTACCAGTGATATCAAAGTCAACTGCAATAAATAAAACTGAGCAAACTGAATTATATATTAAATAAAAATTATTTCACAAGTACAAAATGTGCTCAGGAGTTATTTGTCAAGCGAAGTAAGCACCATCTGTCAAGAAGGAACTATGGACTAATAACACATGTTTATATAATACTGCAAAACACTGCTCTCTTGTTCACTCACTATATGTAATACTGACAACAAGCACCCATAAAATGTGACAGTTAACTCGATATGATAACACCCTTATGTTTCATTTAGAAATTTTATTGCATGTCTGCTGACATCTGTGGACAGTGCATTTGTTACCAGCAGTATCTGACCAGTAACACCATGAGTCCAGGACTTCCATTGATTTAAAGAAACAGCCTTTAACATACCATCCACATATAGTTTAATTACAAATTTTGGTAGTGGATGTAATTTGCAGACTAGTAATAATTTACATAATACATTTGGCTGATGTTAAAAATAAAAGATCTTAGATTGCACTAAATCTCTCAAAAATTAGTTATCCACATAATTATGGTTATACTGTGGACAAAATGCATGAAAATGCCATAAGCAGGAACAGCATATAGATCACTTACGTTATTGGATGTAACAACTCTGGTACGATACTTAAAATCATGTTAGATATACTGACATCACAATGGATACTTACAATATAAGGCAAGGCAATGTGCTAATACTCACTGGTATACTATTTTCAACACAGGCTTCACATTTTTCTTATAATCCATCAACCGTCAAATGTAATAGTGCAATGAGCTGAATACAGCACCAGTGAAATGAGCCCACTTTATAACAGTTTAAGACATACAACACTCGCATAGGAAAACCCATGCTACAATAACGATTCTACGTTTATAGTATACATACATTTACAGTATGTCAGTATTGTTTGGCCTACTGCATTTGCAGGAAACAGCACAGACAATGATTCATGTAATAGTGTAATGCATTTCACATCAAGCAAAGGCTGGTTTACTCGATGCTTGCACCATATTAACATTTAGCAACAATAAATAACATCACTCAGTGGTTTTTGACAATGGCCTTTGGTTATGCATTAGAATTCAGCTGTGTATATCAGAAGAAAATCATGCAAGAGGCAGCAGACAGCAGAGGAGTATATAGTTGTTAACACACTGCAAATCATAATCAATATTTCCCACTATTATGCTAAAACTTAATGCTGCTGATATGTTTATGGCTACTGATGTTTGTGAAAATTGAATTCAAAACTACTGTAAAACACCTCATATTTAGCATGCATCAAATTTTGGAGATATTCATGATTGGACTAATATCGTGAACTCATATGTATCTACATAGAATGTCAACATCTGGAAAATACGCAAAATTAAAATGCAGCAAATTTTCTATGCAGAAAAATGCAGCGAAAATATAGTGTTTTACAATAACTGTGGTCCTGAAAAGCCAAATCTTGCAGTACTTGGTGTACTTTAGAGCCAAGAATATTTGTGAGAGACGACAAAACAACTTATCGGGTGTTAATGAGCTCTCTGGTAGTGTAGGATCGTAACGAGAGGAATGAAAGCAGATGTTTAGTAGCTACATATATCGCCAAGAAATTTCATTACAACAGACAACGAAGACTGCAAAGCAATGTTTTTAGATACTGTAAAACACTATTTTTGCTGCATCTTAATGTTGCTATTTTCCTACGTACAAAATTCGCTTCATTTTAATTTGGCATATATTCCAGGTATTATTATTCTATGGAGATAAAGTTATGGTGATGGGCAAATTCCTGAAGTTCGCATGTGTTTAATTTTGCGATTCTACTCAAATCGCGAAAATTTGATGCATGCAAAGATTTAAAGGCTTAAAGCACTATGGAATGTATATCTGCAACAACAAAATTACTTAAATTTATTTATTTTACATGACTGTACAATATTTTTAACTTTACATTATTATACATTAAAAAAAGTTTTAGACACGTTAATTAACTGGTTAAGGTTTTACGTCCCACCAGACACAAAATACAGCATTTCAGAGACTTCTTCCCAGCCAATCTCTTGGCTTAGTATTGAAAAACGAAAACAACAAAAGCAAACATGCGTCCATAACAAAATATATTACAACATAATATTAACACAAAAAAACTAAAGCCAGGTTTGGTCACCAACTACGTCATCCGGCCTGGAAACGAAACGGGTCTATTCTGGAAGGAGTAGATAGATAAGTCAGCAAGTAAACGAGTAAGGAAGTAAATAAGGAAGAAACCATAAGGAAAGAAGAAAGTAAGGAAGGAAGGAAGTGAGGAAGTTAAGTAAACACACAAACAATTTATATAGTGCCGAAGTCAACTCGTGAATCACGGAGCATTACCACCCAGGAGCCCGCACGGGGCATTTTAGACATGTAAAGCAGCCAATTCAGCAATGTTACACATCGATCTTAATCATCAAACTACCTGCGCTGATTGGTCAAGCTTGTGAAAAATGACTCGGACTATAATACAGCACTTCAAACAAGTTGCAGTCAGAGATGACAGACTTCGCAAACCGATGAACTCAACCAAACAATGTTGTCTAATGTCTGACTGGAGCTGCCACCTGGTGAACTGGATGAAAAATAGCGTCGTCTGATTCTGGCCCATTCCCTCCATTATGTGAAAACATGACACTGGAAATAGATAACATATTGCACTGTTGTCAGAGTAGAACTGAGCCACAGGTAACATGTAGAGAAAATGTGAAATATGGACATGTTTTTGACACATGCAAGCAGTCATACAGACACACTGATCGCAATACTTTCCATCCCTACTGGCGGAGTCAGAGTAATGATACTAACAGTAGCGTACCTGGACAAGAGTACATCAGCAGAAAAACTAGATACATCTGTCTGTAAACAAGTGAATGTTAAAGTTAAATCATTCAGCAGCATAAAGTTTACTACTTACAGAATAACAGAAGCACTAACACAAGAACGTGAAAACAACTAAAGATTTCTTGTGGTATATACTCCATGTATTGTTTTCACAAGAATCAGTGACATCTATACAGCTGGCTAATGTACTCAAAACCAACACAGTTGCATGCACATGCAGGTAATCTCGTGGCATCATGAAATGTGAGCTGCAATCAACTTCTTAATAGTTGTATGTGACAGCTCATCAATGGTAGTATGAAGTGATGTAACATTCTCCTTCAGATGATTTTTGTCCCACTGTGCCTCAACTCTGCTTGCTACCAACAAGCAACATGTATTATTCAGCAAACAAACAACTATTGATGTCAAGTCAAACATGCACCAATAATAATGAGCAGACTGTACCTATTATTACGACCCGTGCTGTCGAGTTCAGCCAGAGTACGAGCCAGACTTATTGGTACAGTTCATGATCATGGGCAATAATCATAGGTACCGCCTGTGCTCTAGGTGCGACCCATCCGCCCACTGTGATGTGCCCATCATCAAATTACTTGGACCACTTGTTAATTTTTTCACTGCAACACCACAAGTGACTCACAATGCTTTTCTATGGACTGGACAACTCCCAACACTCGGCGTGTATCGGAGTCGTGTGTCGGGTGCCAAAAAGTACTCCTAGAGGTCCCGAAAACCGGAGGTAGTAATCTACGGACGATTTTCACGTTGTCGACGTATCGGCGGACGATGCGGAGGCGATTTGTGCCATTTCCTGCCGGTTTGAAACTATTTCCGGTTTTGCAAATCTACTTCCGGTCCGAAAACGTAGTCACCAAATCGACCGTGAATGCCTTAAGGAACATATTTTTCAGCTAATGTTACATTACGAGTGCCCGCAATGGTAAAAAACCACTACTTCCGGTTTGACGGGACCGGAAGTAGTTTTATGCAGACGATTTTGACCTAGTAGTGGTCCAAAGACAATACGGACGCGGTATATGCCATTTGCCGCATATTCGTGGCTATTTCCGGTTTTGCAAAACTACTTCCGGTCCGAAATACGAGTCACCAAATCGACCTCTATTGCCTCAGCGGACATAATGTGGACCTAATTTTGCACTATATACGCACGCGACGTCGAAATAATACTACTTCCGGTTTGATCGGACCGGAAGTAGTATTCTACGAACGACCTTGACCTCCTGGAGCGATCGCCTGGCCACCACAGGCCATACGGCGGCCATATTGGCCAAAATAACGCGAAGACGACCGTCCTGAGGGCCCTGGCGCCAAAACCGGAAGTGGAAATATGGCAGAAACCCGCTAATTCGACTTTTTGACCACGACTTCCTATTCGACCCCCAATACATTAGGGGGTCTATCTCTCACCGTTACGGAGCTGTCATACTAAGATTTTTACATTACGCCATTGCAATCAGCGTATTTTCGCGTTTTTGGCAGCATGGCTTAATGGTAACGGTCACCAATGAGCAGAGCCGTAACAGTAAGAGATAGACCCCCAAATGTATAGGGGGTCGAATAGGAAGTCGGGGTCAAAAAGTCCAACTACGGGGTTTCCGCCATATTTCTACTTCCGGTTTGCTCACATTGGCCAAAACAATGCAAAATAATGCGTTATGGGGGCTCTGGGGGCCAAACCGGAAGTGGAAATATGGCGGAAACCAGCTAGTTCGACTTTTTGACCCCGACTTCCTATTCGACCCCCAATACATTTGGGGGTCTATCTCTCACCGTTACGGCTCTACTCATACGTAACCGTTACCATTAGCCCATGTTAACTTCTCGCGTTTTTGGCCAC
>Ga0209780_1003429_pt1 | contig 11816 bp, 7 predicted proteins | sample WorMetexBAHAMAS2_FD_187384 | JGI IMG/M metagenome (GOLD analysis project Ga0209780, IMG submission 187384) | Marine gutless worms symbiont microbial communities from Max Planck institute for Marine Microbiology, Germany - Inanidrilus exumae... | ecosystem: Host-associated > Annelida > Digestive... | reverse complement strand
TGAACGAGTTGCCAGGGGCATCAGTTAGGCAGCCCGGAGGTAAACTGACCCCCAGAAACAAAAAAAGATTTGGTGAATTGATGTCATTGTGAGTTGCACAAACAACGATGAAATGCTTACATTTTTATTGATATAATGCTTTTCACAAAGGAAAACGGAATTTTATTAAACTTTTAAGGCAAGATAAATGTTACAGTGTAAGACAATTAAACAAAGTTTTACTTCGTCCCCAGTAGGGGTCAAAGTACTGTGATCAGCATGTCTAAATGTCTGTCTGCTCGCATATCTCAAAAACTACACATCTAAATTTCACCCAATTGTCTGTACATTATACCCGTGGCCATAGCTTGGTCCTCCTCTGACGGCAATGCAATACATTTACTTACAGTTTTGTGGATGAGGCCACGTTTTGACATGACGCAGCGCAGCGAATGGGCCAGAATCAAACATGACGCTAAGGTTTCATCTATTTCGCCATGTAACAGCATCAGTCATCTGTCAGATGACACTGTTTAAGTCTGCCAGGGTGGCGGCACCAACGGCGAAGTCTGCCATCTCGGACTGCATCTTGTATCATAGGCAATAATCTTGTTTATCACACGATCAACTGTCATGAGTACAAAGGCAACCAATTTCCTGTACTGGCAACTTCGGTCTTACTCTTGAACTCATAGTTCTTAAACCTGCACTTCTCAGAAACCAGGATAATTACAAAATAATTACACTTACAATTACAAAATAAATTGTAATTAGTATGGTGCCATATGTTTCTGTTAAGAATTATGGCGTCATTTCAACTGGGTCATAATAATAATAATAATCCGATTTGTAAAGCGCCAGAATGTCAAAAGACTTCCGTGGCGCTAGAATGGTCATGGTGTATCATAGAATGCTCAGCACAGTTTATAACAACCAAACACACTAACAATTCAGTATGTCAGTCAACACTATACTATATTATATTATAACAACGTTCCCACTCAAATGACAGAAGCAAATTTCAGCACTTTTTGAAAACTTTTCAGCACTATGTTACCTAAAAACTATGATCCATTGTATCACCATTTGTGGCCTTCTAGCTCATTTTTGATAGCGAAATGTGATGTGGCAAGTGTTACCTGAAATGGTTATTTGTTACTGCTGATTTTATGTATCATGTGCATGTGTTCAACATTAGGCAAATTATACTGCAAAAACTACAACCTGTTACTTCAGGATCAAATCCGACAAAATGCACAACTTTTAAAGACATTTCAGCACCACTGTTCAATTTCGGGACTTTTCAGGGACTGAAAAATCAAAAGGCGAATTTCGGGACTTTTTGTGATCTGCGGGAACTGCATAAAAGGAAAATGAACATGCAGAGTCAGTAACGTCATGACTGGTGCAGCAGTGTTTAAATGCTGTTACTATGTTGACACTGTGCTGCTGGTCTGGCAACAAGAAGATGCAAAAAAGCCCACTCCAGCAAAACCGTAACATTTCCCCAGGAAGACCTTTTGGACACTTAGCCTAACCGATGGTCAGCATGACAAAATGGCCAGTTACAACAAAAGCACTTCTCATGAAGGCAAACAAATACCTCCTGACGTTTGACATCAACGTTCCAGAATACAACAACTGAATCGTCACCACCAGAGAGCAACTGTTTAGATTCGGCCGCATAGACAACGGACTGCACTCGATCTCTGTATAGACACAACAAAAGTCAACTGCAGAATATCAAAATGTCTGCCATAAATATACTTCTACCATCCATGCAGCAACAAAACCTCTCACTGAGTTCGATAATGATATTCCTTTCATCTCATGTCGTTCTGTCAGTAGCTGTTTACAGTGGACAGCTGCATCAGTCTACATGGTCTGCAATACATCTTGTGGCTCGTATCTAACATCAAAGGAAAAATCAAAATTTACCATATAGTGCACCTGCATCAGTGTCATCACTAACTCGTGTCACTCACCTTGGACATCTGTCATGTCAGGACTGAAATTCCTTTGCTCTGCTAAATAAAGCATGGTACAATGAGTGACGATATGTTGCTTAAACTTTAGTTTTAAACTGAAGTTTCAAACCAAAGGTTAAACCAGACTCAGAAGTCCAGTTTTGAACCTAAGCTCAGATTAACTTTTGCTTGAAACAAAGTTTCAAACTGAGTTTAAAAAATTTGTTTAGACCAATTAGATGACAACTGGTACTAGTAATAACGAATTTGCAGACAACACAACTACCTATTGACTTGTTTGTAAACAAACCAATTGAACTAAGACATAAAATGTGAATAAAGCGAATAAAATAGCATACATGTTTGGCAATGTTAAACTGCCAGCTACTGTAAAAGTAAATATAAAAAACCATCATTGTCTTTGCTGCAAAAATTAAAGTCAATTTGATTTAAAACTCAAGTTAAAGACAAAGTTTCAGCTGAGCTGCCTATCTAAATGCATTACATGTTAACTTAGGTTTTAAACTCAGTTCAAACCTGTTCTCTGTTGTTACTTTACTTTTGGACATTACTTAGGTTTTTACCCATGTTTTGGTTAAAACTAAAGTTTATGTCAAAGACAAAGTCACCCAATGTATGTATAAATTTGTGTCTGTTGTTCTTACTGCTGACTGTATCTCAATTAATATTTCAATACACAGTTGGCATTCTTCAGCATCGTGAGAATCTCAACTTGGATTCAACAGCAACAACAACAGCTTCTTGTCACCTGCAATTCTTAAATCTCCGGGCACAAATGTTACAGATGCCTTCAAAAAATGCTGTGCCACTGACTTGACTTATCATGCCGTACAATAACTGCCATATACATCTTCCAGCTTGCTAAGCTAACTAATCACACAGTTCATTACTTCACCTCCCAGCAGGTGTGTGAGGTACTGTGATCAGTGTTTCTGTTTGTCTCTCTGTGTGTTCGCATATCTCAAGCCCTCACCTCACTTGCAACCCTCAACAGTCTCCAGCTAAGACAGTTAGAACGTCAGCTCACTTCATCTTATTGCACACTAGCAGTATTTCAGTGCACACAACAGTTTAACTACACAGCCTTCAATCAGGAGCTGACCTGTGTCCTTGAAGTTCAAAAGCCGTTCCTCGCTGTCCGCCGATATCCCATACAACAACGACTTGGTCAAAACTAGCAGAAAACAACAGACTTCGCTCAGAGTCCCACGAAAGACTGCGAATACTGCCTGCAACATCGTTACGCATCATACTAATTTATGACACCATGGAAATGCAGTGCTGGTAAAACTGTGACATAAACATGGTCGCAACATCAACCTACGTAATGCTGACATAGACTACATAATAGCATAATGCATTTATTCTGGAATAATATCATTGCTATGGTCCAGTCACAACTGGCTACATGCACAAAAGTAAAGAAATGTAATTGTTTAAAGAACTCTGTGTTCTATCAAAGCAAACTGGCAAATTATTTACACAATCCACAATGCAAGTATCAAATCAGCTGCTAAGGTAGTTTGATTAGTGTATTGATGTTGGTTTCAAGTGCTATTAACCATACATCAAACAACACATGGCAAACATTGAATGCTGCGTTTATATCTGTAGCACTTTATAAATAATAATAATAATCATAATTTCTATAGCGCAGTAAAGTCCGAAGATACAGAGGCGCTGGTGGCATCAGGTTAAGACTGTCTTGAGCTGTCGTTTGAAAATGTCCACAGTACGGCAGGATCCAATGTCAGATGGTAGTGAGTTCCAGGTGTGCGGGGCCAAATGGGGACTTTCAAATGACGTGTTTAATATAATACGTAGAATGACAGAGAAAAACAGCAAAATGTAACATAAAAGTAGCGGAACAAGAAAATCTGCAATACCGGTGTGACCCTTCAGAACAGTCAACAGCTCAAACGATGTTCGGCTAATTTTGAGTACCGCAATCTGTCCGGAATAGTCACCAACAAAGACACACAGGGACTGTGCATCAAACCTAACACTAAAGTCAAGGCTACGACCACACAGAAGCATTGATACATGTCCACAAACACTGCAGCTCTCGTAACAATCATAACTGTAACGTTATAAATTACATTAAATTACAGCTACAAAGAGGGATATTTTGTACTATTCCAAACTGGAGATGTCTGAAAACTGTTTGTGAAAGTGCTGGGATTAGAAGCAATGGGCATAGCATGAGCCTATAAAGAGGATATGGAGCATAGCTGCAGTGGGGTCCAGTGGCACAGCCCCTGGTCAAGGTGTTTGTCAAGGGACAAAGCTCCCCAAAGCTGCCAGCTTCTTGGCTCTTGGGCGTCTAATAGTGCAGCCAAATCTGCCCCCATTTTTGTTTTCTGAGACCATGCGGGGGATCAAAAACTCACATTGGTTGGGGTTGTTCGTAAAAACTAGGATACGATAAGATATATTTATGTGCGCCTAAAAGCTGATGAGATGGTCAGCTTAGTCTAGCACACGGCACAGAAATGAAAAAAATAAAGAAAAACTAAAAACAAAAACCGAGTAGCTCAGAAGAAACGGTCCACCATCTTACTCCTGATGGGTGATGCTTCCTTTATGCCAGTTCTCTGATGCCAGTATCATATTCTAATATAATGTCTTTATTTGTAAAAAAACAAAGTGTTACCTTCAGTGCCAGTGTTTTGACACTGTTGGTTTGGAGATGGGAAGGACATCAGCCGGTAAGAAATGCTATGTCAACAACCCCACAGCAGCATCGTGCCTCATCCATGGAATATCAAAAATCCCTGGGTTCTTGGGTTCTGTTGTTATTTTTTTGGTAAAGCAGCCTCTTATCACTTCAGGCGTGACGTTGTTGTGGGGTTGTTGACATAGCTGCTATTTAAAACATTGAATAGACAAATACACGAAAAGTAATAATTAAAATAATGAAATAAAATTAATTATGTAATTGAACTACAAATCTTAAGCCATCCGGCTATTCAACAAACATGCATAGCAGTAAAGCTAAAAAGATACTGTAAGCAGGTGGTCCATGCCGATGCCAGATAGCCTCCGAGTCTGCGGCCAGACTGAGAACAATGCCACTCAAAGTACTTGTCTCGACTGCAGCTCAGCACAAACTCATGAACAGGCGAGAACTGGACACAAGTGACACTGTCTTGATGGGCTGTGCACCAAACCAATGTCACGTCACACGACCATCACAATCATTCAAACACAAATTTATATCAATAAATTCAATTCAATTCAACACTGCATTACCAATCACTTGGCAAATATGACCAAAGACAACCATTTCACACAAACTACTCAGACAGTGAATGAAAAACACACATACGGAAAGACAAAATGGCGACGGCACTAGTTTTTAGGCGGCATCACCTGCATGTATTGCACAGATGTGGCCTATTGCTACAGATGTTGCACATAGCGTGGTCTGTGAGTTGAGCACATGGGTGAGTTGGTGCAAAAATGATTGGACTGAGATGCTGTTTGGAAGCGAGACTCGTCTAGCCAAGGAACCTTGTATTAGATTGGGGTCTATATCCTCCCATCAAAAGGGGCACATCTGACTGGACATGTGCCAGCCCATTGTGAAATACCTAAGCATGAGTGAATTTGCTTGCTGACGCTGGTAAATGTGCCAGCCTAGAGCATGTAAATGCATTCATCGCCATGAGGGGTGACAAGACAAGCCTTTTGCCAAATTACTTTGGACTAACAATAACAACCTTAGTATTATCTGCTGTCAACTATTCTGCACACATTTTAAATTCACTGCCATTAGGTGTAGGTTTTTATTGTTATTTTAGTCCTAATAAAAGAGGACGGGTGAACATGTAAACCAATGACACAGAAGTGTGTTTAACTGGCAAAGACAGACTGAAACTAAGTGCTGAGCTTGCACAATTCGAAAATGTTGCAATAAACACTACAAAACAATGCGTCATTTGACGCAAGCAGAAAACACACCAAGGTAATCACGTATAAGAGAGAGTTTATTGAAGTCTTCAGAAATATGGAACTCCTGGAAATATACACACCAATACAACAAATTTCAATAATATATCTACAAAAAGATTTTAACAAACAGTAAACAGCTACTGGCATCAGAGAATAGACGTGAACAGAATACCATCACTACCTAACCTTTTGCACTAATTAGTCATTAGGATGTTAGGAACAACTGGTTCACCATCAACACAGCAAATAAACCAATCGTGTGCTTGTACATGTAAACAGTGGATACATCACGTAACATATGCAGCATCATATGCCTGCACGGTCTGGCGCCACGGTACATTTCCGACTACATCCAGAGCGTCACCGACTCCAACCGCCGCCGTCTTCGGTCGTCGTCATCCTCGCAGCTGGTGACTCGACGTACACGGCTGTCCACTGTCGGCGATCGAGCATTTCTGGTGGCTGGCAGCCGCCTCTGGAACAGTCTGCCGCCTGACATTACCTCAGCTCCAACGCTGACTGTTTTTCGGAATCGCCTCAAAACTTTCCTTTTCTCCCAATCATTTCCTAACTAACTGTTTTCCGTTTCTAGTTCTGTATGCTGTGTATTGTAGTGGTTTAGCAGTCTTGTACTTAGGCCACTCTAAATAACTCTATGTAATGTAATGTAATCATCAACCCAGCATGGCAAACAACAATCGGAATCTTGACTTGCTCTGTGCTCTACTATGACAGCTGGTTAATGTATAATACTGGTGATGAAATGAACTACGCATGAAAATTACTCCTTATTGCAGAATTCCTTAAAATCAACAGCAAATTCCCACCGAGACTTTTGCAAAATGAATTAGCCCTGTACGAGACTGATGGTTGACTCTTCACAACTGACATTTCTGCCAAGTTCAAAGTCACGTGAAACAAGAACTAGGCCAAATATCAAAAATCCAGCCAGATCAGATTTAGATATTGTGCTCTAGTTTAAGAATCAGTAGTCATTTGCCAGCTCCCATTGTAAATGGTGAAGGAGAAAGCTGTTGAAAATGGAAGAATTTCCAACTTTCAAGGGCTCGTGACCTTGACCTTGTATTGGGTCATACTGCATACCGGCGTGCATAACCCATTGACCTCTACCTACATGCCACTGAAATCGAAGAAACTTTTTGTGGACAAATGGACGTATGGACAAACATATGAGACCAGCTTTATTAGGTCGACTCTGAAAAGTCGACCTAAAAATGGCAAATGTTTTGCCTAATTTTTCCGTTATAGTGTCACTAAAGAAAATAAGCAATAGCATCACACTCTGTCATTTTGTACAGCTTAACTTTCAGAAAATGAATTTTTTATCTGTCTACTTCTACTGCTACTACTTCACTTAATTTAACTGCCGTTTACCAGATGAAGCTGGCTCAGCCAGTTCCCCCTTGGGTCCTTCTCCACCTGCTCCAAAAGAGACCCTATGGTAATTAGCAGGATAGGTTTTTTTGTCCTTCCTGTCAGTCACCAAACCAACAGTGTCAAAGCACTGAAGGGAAGATAAAGCACTAAACCTGACCATCAGCCTGGCCTCATCCTTCCTTCATCCATCACAGAAATGCAGATGGAAGGGATGATGCTCTCTTTGTGCCGGATCTCCAACACCAGAACGAAACCCACATCAGTAACAAATTCTTGTATCTGTTTTTATCCGACTAACAGCAATAAAACAAATAAAAGCATTATAAATGGCAAATTTGAAGTGCCATAATCATTCAATGTAAATGAATAAGAGCTGGCCAGTATTTGTTTTAAAATAAGACTGAAATAAATGGCTTTTGATGTGCTTTTGAAATGGATGAGGAAGTGCGAGAATTCCAGATAACTGATGCTGCAATGTGGAATGAGTGGGAGCCAAAAGACAGGTCAGTGCAAAAAATATGTACAATTGCGGAACAGGACGACAGAACCATAAGGATAAACAACTTCTGCAAGATAATGAGCCTCCAACCTTTATAATCCCATTCCCAAGTCCAACAAGTAAGCGCTGAGCATCGGCAAAGAACTCCAAACAAGAGGCAACCGCTGCCAAGTTAACAACACAATTAATCCATCAATAATACAGCAATAAGATCAACAACAACCATACAGTCATTTTACAATGGTCATTATATGGGTCACTAGTCACTTGTTTGGTTTTCACGTCCCTTTTCAGCACAAATATGTCTATATCAGAGATGAAAGGTCAGGGGTAGAGAGCTGTACCCAGTAAAAGAAGGCCAGCGATATATTAACCTCAATCCTGGCCACCTTTTTGTTCAGCAGCCACCCAAAAAAGGAAAGGGATTGACAAGCTCATTTAAATTATTACGCTAGCGCCTAAAACAGGGGAAGACAACTATCACACTGCAAAACAAAACTGAATCAAATACAGCAAAAACAAGCATGCATCATTAATTAAAAAATACACTGTACATATAACACAAAATCAACACACAAAAAACTAAAGCCAAATTTAATCACCTCCTACAACATCCGGCCTGGAAATGGAGTGGGATTGTCCCGGGCCCACACGTGGTGCAGTAACAATAACAGACAAGTACAGAATACAGCAACAGCCAATCAGCCCAGACAACAGTAAATGTACAATTAATTAGAGATGCACCGATAAGGCACAGGCCGATTATACGTCGGCCGATAATCGGCGCCTAACAATCGGCCGATTACTGATTAATACAAAAAAAATGATTTTGCTGTCTTATTATAGGCTAAAAAGCCTATATAGCAAATACTCTACGGGGCAAAAACGGTCTTCACGCATTAGGCAATAACTCCACCGAAAGTGAACCGATTTAAATGATTTGTTACGGCCGCAGTGAGATTGCTATTTAACAAAGCGGACTCGCAAAGTCGAGTCGGAGAGGGAGTGGTGGGAGGGGGTTAAAACCTCGAAAGTGACCGGCATACTGTGCGAACGGAGGAGCCGCAAAGCGAAAGCATTTACTCTCTTGGCCTCTCTCCGTTGCCTCGCAGATGACTAACTCGTCACTCGCCAGTCTTTTTAAAATTACAACGTTGTTACTGGCCCGCCTACACATAGTGTAGGAGGGCCAGACTAGTGACGGTCGCGGGCGTCTGTCTTCTGTCGGCGTCGTCTGTAACGCTGCGCATATGCAATGTAACTTACCATGGGGCAGCACCCGGCGGGCCAGTCGCGTTACGTCCTGTTAGGGCGACACCTTGTTATAACAACTTTGGACACGAGGTGGCGGCGGGAGAGAAATATACCCCGTGCAGGCTTCGGTTCGTCGTGCCCTTCGGCCGGACCACACAGTACGGCAGGCGTACGTGGATCGTCACTTCGCCACCGGTGTCCATCCAGACGTCGCCCGATGGACGACCATCCACGCCGCCACTGTGCACGCCACCGATCGACACGGTAGAACAGGCGGCCCGGGCGCCCAGGTGGCTGGCGCTAATCTGACTTTAATCAAGTTTAATGTGCCGAGGCGCTGAGTAATTCCCGTTTAGCGGCGGCAATGTCCTCCCGAAACTTGACACACTGCACGCTTCTTACGCAAGATAGTGGTTTTAGTGAAGCTGCTGTATTCTCGTAAAACTGTTCGATGTTGACTCCCGCATGGATATGAGGACCAGCGTGGCAGCTTCGTGAAGCTACGTCTACTGAGTAATCAGCGGCGCAATCAACATATCTGCGGCTGAGTAAAGATGAAACGATATCGCCGACAGGCCGCCGACCGGTGGCGGCGCTACACCAGGATGCGCCAGATGATATGACCTTGCTGCAAAGCTTACGGCCTGGCTGTCGCTCTGGCTCAAGTTACGTGTATCGAGTTTTGAGTTGGTGAAATTCGAGTCAGAGTTCCGAGTTGAAAACCGAAGCTTCGAATATTCGAACTTCGTTTAACATCCCTACCAATTGCGTAAACGACAATCGGCCGATACTTACATAATAATTGGCCGATACCGATTATCGGCAAAACGGCCGATAATCGGCCCGATTATCGGTGCATCTCTACAATTAATGCATCAATGTTTCAAACAGTTGAAATGTTTTACGAAATAAGACAATTTGTAGTTGCATCTTCAAGATGTTCATATTTTATGCAACTTTATAAAACCAAATATTCGAGAAGTTATATAAAATACAAATAAGCTATTTGCAATTCTGCCAAACTCCAAGCCACAAAAATTAAGAAGATGATACAACTTATCGCAGCTACATCACAATAATCAATTTCACTGACTGTATAAAAACAACAGTATAACAATAACAGACTTATGCTAGTATACTAAAATCCATATGAATCTGTGTAGACAGAGGCTAAAAATAGGATAAAATGAGCTAATAAATAAAAAGGAAGTCATAAATCTGCTTGAAACAGCAGAAGACTACAAGAAAAATTAGGGATGTTAATTCACAAAAGAAATCTCATTCCCAAGTCTCGATCAGCCAATCCCGGGACTCGATTGAGACTCGATTCCGAGTTTTCGGACCAAGTACCTAACCATTATGGTGCGCTTGCAAAGTTGCAGCCTCACTTAATCCCACGACTACTGCATACTCCTGTCTGCCATTTGGCGGGTCCACTTTGTCGGTGATATCGTTGTCAGCAGTTGTGGGCAAGCCAAGTTAATGATAGCACACATGAACCTTTGCATGCCAGTCAGACAACCGCAGGACGATGGTGGACATTGTCCAGGACCATTGATTGACACATTCCGACTTCCATTTAACTTTGGCCTAAAGGTTCATTCACACTGGATGTGTTGCTGTGTGTCGTGTTGTGCAACACAATGCAACACATCTCATGTGAACGAACTTTTGTGGCGTCATGCGGTATGTTGCAGCGAAAATGATGCAACATGCCGTGCGGTGCCGCGTGGCACTCCCAACACAATGCATCTTGTGTGAATGAACCTTAACAGTCGGTCAAGTTACCGGGTGAGAAGAGGCCTGTTCAATGTATACATTCTCCCCACCAGCGACTTGGAATGGAGAGTCCTGGACAGTAGATGCTTGCACTTCTTGGCTCCCTCCATCCCCATAGTTTGCGGGCACACACTGTGGGTCCCCCTGTAAGCATTATACCCAACTCTGCGGGTATTCCGCGGGCACCATGTCCCTAACCTGTGAAGGACTTTAATCACCACTCATGCAGGCCGACTGCAGCAATTGCAGTGACATAGCCTGGTCAGCTTCATTTCGCCGAAGCGTGCTAATGCAGCAGTTGTTATATGCCTGCTGGTATGTGATCGATAACAAGCGTGGAGCAACAGGTGTTACTGTTGACCGCTCTGGATTCTCGGAGTTCAAGAAATATATTTTCTGGGGTGGAGAAAAAATTGCAGTCTCGAGTCTCACGAAGCTCGTTAACATCCTTTCAAAAGAAAAATACACAATTCTGACATAATCAACATTACAACCATTAACTTTTCTTACCAGGCATTGTATGGCAAATGCTTGGCCAATACTGACCAGTATTTCTTTTAATCCATACTCGAACCGTTCTGCAAATTACAGAAAACAAATGAACATAGTTCTGCAGGTGTTAAATGTATTATTACGGTAAGACCTATTTATGTTACAGTGACCACGCTAAAACCTGGTTATCTAGAAACCACCCAAGAAACTACATTCTAGCCCCCATTAATATTACAATCACGTACTTGTTATACGGGCATCGTTGTACATACACTGTAAATTAATAATGAGCAACATATCACTTGAGCTACGCTCATTTACTATTGCAGGACCTGCTGCATGGAATGCACTTCCGGCTTCTGTTCGAAACACTGACTCACATGCAGCTTTCTGTCGTCGACTTAAAACTTATTTGTTCTCCTTATCGGACTAATTCTTTATGTGTAGCCTAGGCTATGTTGTTTAGGCCTACG